>OGRP01000172.1_pt1 | contig 77321 bp, 75 predicted proteins | sample 1553531 | NCBI WGS metagenome assembly OGRP01 (sample SAMEA2580045, study PRJEB22360) | human gut metagenome | biome: human gut; feature: human-associated habitat; material: faeces | place: Denmark | collected 2008/2010 | reverse complement strand
AAAACAAGAAAAACGCTTCTGGAGTGCTGACCAAAAGCGTTTTGTCTACAGTCTGTGGCATTTACCAATGCCTCTCTTACAGCTTCCTTAGGATACGATCTGATTTCATCCCGTCCACCCTTTTCTGTTTTTACCCAGCCTGTTTTGGTGTTTCGTTCAATAAAGTTTAATGCATTCTCAAATACGTTTGCAATAGAACCTCTTAATCTGCTGCTATCTAAAACAATACCTGTCTTGTTTTTCCCTTTCCATAAACGGCAGCATATCATTGTGTCATCTTCATTATAGTTGTCTGAAAACATTATAAATCCTGATTTTGCATACCCATCTTTTGAAACTATTTCTTCGTTCTGCAATTCTTTCATTGTTGGAACAGATTTATCTTGTCTGTATTCCTTACAAAGATTAAGGTATTCTGACCACTGATTATCAGTATATGCCACCTCGCTTGTCTCATTATCTACACCATATTTTCTCTTTGAAAGTGAAATAATTTCTTCCGGTGTTGCAGGAGTCGCATTTCCATCTCCCTTTATAAAAACTGTTTCATTGTAATCTCCTTCTCTATATCTTATTACAGAATCTGCAGGAGCAACTTTAACAGCTAATACAAAATGTTCCGCATTAGAATCCACACTTCTCATCATATATGAAATCTTAATGTGTGGAAAAATATGTCTATCATTAATCCTTGAAATTAATAGTTTTGTTTTATCAACTTCTTCAAGATCAATTCCAAAGGCCTCCCCATCGTTTGATACACCTATAAATAAGGTTCCTCCTTTATCATTTGCATATCCAATAAGAGTTTTTGCCCATTTAATGGGATTATCCGGATTCAATACTGCTTTATATTCATAACTTGTATCTTCTGTAATAACATCTGGATATATCTCTTTGATTTTCATGAATCTCCTCCATATAATAATGTTCTTGGCATAACTATATCAAACATTACTAAACATTACAACAACATTACAATTACATCATAGGTGAAAATTTACTTGCATTTCTGCCTATGATACAGTAGGATAAGGATTTTAAATAATATATGACATTATATAAACATTATTACAACATTATTACAACATTACTTAAACATTATTCACTATAATGACAGGTACAAGTCCCATTCGTAGGCATCAAAGTCGGGGGCTTTTGACCCCGACATCATTAAATACAAAAACGGCATGCGAGTGCCTATTTCTCATAGAAATTTTAACATTTGCCATTTCCCGCAAGGCTTGTTAAAATAAGGATATGAAAAAGAAAAATTTATGTAAAACGTTATTAAAAACCATGTGTATCGTGCTGGGGATCCTCATCCTCGCACTGTTGGCTTACATCGTCTACCTCTATGCCAGTTATTACAGGATCGAGGACAATCAGGAACTGGTGGTGGAGGCACCGGTCGACGATACCACCACAGGTGCGGCTGCGGTGCTGGCTACGGATACGGAATATTCCGCAGTGACCTACAACATCGGTTTCGGTGCTTATCTGCCGGATTATAGCTTCTTCATGGACGGCGGTACCTCCTCCTGGGCGGAGAGCCCTGAGACCGTACAGTATGCCATAAACGGTGCGGGAGAGCTAGTGAAGTCATTAGACCCGGATTTTGCGCTGATCCAGGAGATCGATCTGGATGCCACCAGAAGCTATCATACGGATGAGTACGAGATGCTGCGCAACATTCTGCCGGAATATACTACTGTATTTGCGCAGAATTATGATTCCGCCTTCCTGTTCTATCCGTTTACACAGCCCCACGGCAGCAGCAGGGCAGGACTCGGACTGTTCTCGAAATATCCGGTGTCTTCTGCTCTGCGCCGAAGCTTCCCCATCTCCACTTCCTTCAGCAAGTTCTTCGATCTGGACCGCTGCTACAGCGTCTCCCGGATCCCGGTGGACAATGGCAAGGAGCTAGTGATCTTCAATCTGCATATGTCCGCTTACGGCAACAGCGATGCCATCCGCCAGGGACAGATTGAGATGCTGTGCAATGATATGGCAAAAGAATACGAAGCCGGCAATTATGTGCTCTGCGGCGGCGACTTTAACCACGACCTGAAGGCTTCCGAAGAGGATACGGAGAGCTGTGAGTCCTGGGCATTTCCTTTTCCCAGAAGTGAGCTTCCAGAACATTTTACCTTCTGTCTGGATCTGTTGACCGAAGAGGAGCAGGCAGCCCTTTGGAACAGCGCCCGTAATGCAGATATGGAATATGTTCCGGGTGTTACTTATACTGTGACACTGGACGGATTCATTATCTCCGACAATATCGAGTGCCTGTCCTACGAGAATGTAAACACCGGCTATTCCTACTCCGACCATGATCCCGTGAAGGTGGAGTTCATGTTAAAATAGTGTCAAGATTTACAAAGTCTGTTGACAGTGCTTGTCCTTTTTTGTAGAATGAGGGCACAGTTAAGAGGGAGTAGTTCCCGGATGGTTTCTGATAGAATGGTAACCTAGAATGGTAACCGAATAATACAGGCAGCTGTCCGGAATGATAATCGTCATCACGTCCGTCGGACCGGTTATTATTGTAAGCAACGAGACTTTTATCGATCATTTTTGATGCGGTAAAAGTCTCTATTTTTATACTTTTTTCTAAGAATACAGACGCTTGCTGCAGGAAAGGACAGCTTATGGAATACATATTGTTACTCGTAGGATTTATACTTCTGATCAAAGGTGCAGACTTTTTCGTGGAGGGAAGTTCCTCCCTGGCGGGGATCCTGAAGGTCCCCAGCGTCATCATCGGACTGACCATCGTGGCCATGGGCACCAGCGCGCCGGAGGCTTCCGTCAGCATCAATGCCGCACTGGCTGGCAGTAATGATATCGCCATCAGTAATGTCGTCGGCTCGAATATCTTCAACGGGCTGGTGGTGGTAGGTATCTGCGCATTCCTGCACAGCTTTATGCCCCACGGAGAGATCCTGAAGCGGGATATGCCGTTAAATATCCTGGTAACCGTCGTATTATGTCTGATGTTTTTAGATGGCAGCTTAAGCCGCATTGAGGGTGCAGTCCTGCTGCTTGGCATGATCGTATATCTGGGATTTATGATCTATTCTGCCCGGAAAAACAGAGAAGAGGGCGAACCCGGCAAGATTCTCTCCCTTCCCCGCAGCCTTTTGTATATTGTCGGAGGTCTGGCTGCCGTTATCTTCGGTGGGGATCTGGTGGTAGATAAAGCCTGCATCATAGCTACGAATTTTGGTGTCAGCCAGAATTTCATCGGACTGACCATTATCGCCATCGGCACCTCCCTGCCTGAGCTGGTGACCTCCATCGTTGCCACGAAAAAGGGAGACAGCGGGCTGGCGCTGGGCAATGCCATCGGCTCCAACCTGTTCAACATCCTGTTTATCCTCGGAATGTCCGCGGTGATCAGCCCTCTGCATGTCCTCGGAGAGTCCGTCATCGACACCGTACTGCTCCTTGGCAGTGCCATTCTGCTCTTCGTATTCGCCCGTACCGGCAGACGCATGACCCGCAGTGAGGGGGCTGCGTGCGTGCTTCTGTATGTTGCATATACGGCTTACCTCTTCGTGAGGTAACAGTGCGGCTATAGACGCACAAAAAAGCGCACCTAAGGGGAGGTGCGCTTTTTTGTACAAATATCCTCTTCCGCCTTGGGAAGAATTTGCACTTTATACATTATTTTCCGTTATACCTGCTTTCCAACTCTGCGAAAAAAACTTTGTAATCTCTACCTTTTCCGCTCAACATATCTTGATAGCTATCCATTACTTTTTGGCGAACTACATTATTATCTACTTTGCTATCCGAATCGACAATATGTCTGTTCCCTTGAGCCAATACTTCCATAGCCTACATCCTCCTTACCTTAAAATCAAATCCGGTCTAATATGTTCAACGGTATTCTCACACATTCCGATTTTATTATATCCGACTCTTCACGTTTAATCAACATATAATCACTGAATTCAGATCTCATGTAATACAAAAGAGCACTCCCGCATGGGAATGCTCTTCATTATTTGTGGCAGATATCTCTCCACTGGCAGTCGCCACAGATGACCTTGCCATATCCCGGCTGCAGAATCTTCTCTTCCACGATCCGCTCAAATTCCGCAAAAGTCATTTCCTGCCCTGCCTTTAATCCGGTGTATTTCAATACACCCGCATCATACCGGTCTACCTTCTCCGCAGACTCGCAGCTGCCACCCTTATTATGGGGGCAGGCGCTGCAGATCTCATCCGTCGTTCCGACCAGCTGCAGGGATGCCGGTCCGTTTTTCCCCAGAAGCCATTCCTTCACCTCCGCCATATGCTTAGTGAACCCTTCACTGTATCCCTTCCCTTCGAAAAAATACAGGCACATGCCGTGGTGCGGACGGATCCGGTAAGTTGTTGTTACTTCCATATCCGGTGTATCCTTTATTCCTGTCCGTTCAGCTTCAGAGCCTTAGACAGTCTCTTGCTCAGTGTCAGTGCCAGTGCGATCTTCACCAGATCCGGAATGATGAAAGGAATTACACACCAACCCAGTACGGTAGCCAGACCGACAGCTCCGGAATTCTGCGCATATACAACCATGAACCACACCGTTCCGATAGCATAGCACACGATCAGACCCAGTACCATGGACACACCAAGCACCCATGTCTTACGTCCGAACAGCTTCTCGATCAGCCACATTACTAATGCAGAGAATAAAAATCCGACAATGTAACCACCGGTGTTACCCAGCAGAACACCGATACCACCGGAGAACCCGGCGAATACAGGAATGCCTACCGCACCCAGTAAAATATAGATCAATACCGCAAGGCTTCCTCTCTTACCGCCCAGTACGCCGACTGCCAGGAATACTGCGAAGGTCTGTAACGTAAAAGGAACCGTCATCGGGATGGAGATCCAGGAGCAGATCGCGATCAGAACCGCAAATACTGCAATGTATACCATGTCATAAGTCTTGCTACGAGTTGTTGTCTGTGTTGTCATAATAAAAAACCATGCCTTTCTGTCAGATGTCTTTTGTAAAAACCTCTGTTAGAATAGCATGGTGTTTTTCAATTGTCAACCTTTTTATAATATGGTTAACAATCGAGTAGATTCTCTGGTCAGGACTGCTTCATCGCCTTCTTATTCCGGTACATATCCTCATCTGCACGCTCACGCACCTTCTCCGGATCCGTATCATCCGCCGTGAATACAGCATACCCATAGGCAATTCCCACAGGAACGGGAATGATGTTCTTATGATTCAAGATCTCTACATCCTGATCGATCTTATGCATCACACGTTCTATCTTAAAATATCTTCCCTTCGGAATGATACAGCAGAATTCATCTCCGCCAATGCGATAACATTTCCCATAGCGTTCAAAATTGTCCTCTATGATATGTGCCGCGTTGATAATATACTCATCCCCTGCCCTGTGACCATATTGATCGTTACACTGCTTAAGATTATTCAGGTCAAAGGTCACTATGACATACCCTTCAAAATCCTTCTCATTTTTCACAAAATAATCATAAGCATTTCGATTGTACATGCCGGTCATGGAATCATTCAGGGCAAACTGTTCCAACTCCTCCACCCTGCGACCTTTTTTCAGCCGGGCAACCGTCTGTCTGGCGGATTCTATTCCCAGCACCACAATAAAGATCAAGAAAGAGATTCTGCCAAAGACACCTACATCATTGCTGGTTTTATAATAACCACTCACATCTACAATGGTAGCAAAAAATACAAGCAGCAGTGCCCCTACACATGCCTTCAGCCTCTGATCCAGCTGCCTTCTGGCAATTTTGCTACAGATGACCACCAGCAGGTATAGAATCATCAGAATGATCAACGCATGCGTCATCCACAGGCTTCTCCGGAACTCATATATCTCTGTTGCATTCAGTATATGCGTCAGGACGATCAATGCCAGATTAGCATTACAGATAATTCTACAAAACCGGTCATCCCTGATCTCCAGAAAGCTCTTCACAAACAGGATAAAGGACATCGGCAACAGCATGAGCGTAGCAAATGCCAGATAAGAGCATCCCTGCCTGTTGGCCAGGAGCAGCGTTGCCACATCCGTCTCATTGGCCGACCATGTTCCCAGCAGGATCGAAAAAATACCCAGATACAATAAGGTTCCGTCGATCCGGCTTCCGCAGCGGATAACGATCCAATAAATACTAATATACAATCCTACCAGTATCACCATCATGCTGATGAGAAAGGCAGGCATTGCCCGGCGCATCACCCAACGATAGATATTATAGCCGCCACCGATATAAAACGTCTTCTGCTGGCCTGCCGTTTCCGGATAACAAGGGGTGAACTGTACCTGCAAGCTGCTCACATTACTTGAAAACCTGACAATATTCCAGGTCCAGCCCGGAGTATTTCCCCATATGCCGGGTACAGCATTCAGCTGATAGATCAGCTTCCCATCTGCATACACCACAATCTCCTGATGTGTCGAATAAAACACGATCGAGTTCGTCTCATCATCGTTTTGATCCAATATAAAATCGTACAGCTCCCTGCCGTCATCCAAGACGCTGACTGCGTCCGGCGTACACTCCTGTAATGACTTTACCTCCGGCACACTGTCTGAGGTGCAGATCATGCACAGAAGCACCATAGCAAATACGACTGATACAATTATAATAAGCTTTCCCTGTTCCTTCTCCATTACTTCCCTCAATATCCAACGTGTTGTTTGGTACTATAGTACTAGTTTCCTTATCATTTGTCAACGCAATGTCGTATCTATCTCACGTTTGAAAATATTATAATTCTGCTCATCCCGCAGCCGCTTCATAGCTTCGCTTCTTCGACACTATAATTTCCGCATCCTGCAACTGCACTTTCCTTCTGTTCCAGCGGCAGTATCGCATAGTATACCAGCGTGTGCTTGTCATCCGGCTGACAGTCCCGGTGATAATGGCCGAAATACCAATGCCTGTAATGCAGCTTCTGTTCCAAAGTCCCCAGATAGTCCGTCAGCAGATCCGGGGCACAGGAGCGTCCCGTCCCGGCATTGATCCGGTCCTGCAGCGTGCTGGCACAACAGTGTGTGATCACATAATCTACCTCGTAGTGATATCGTTCCAGATTGCGCAGGCCCTCCTGCAGTTCTCCCTCTGTCGGCAGCTCCTGGGGCCACCAGCTTTCCTGAAGGATCCGGTAGGGAAGATAATTCCGGTCTGCCCTGCGCTTCTGTTCTGCGAAATCCACCGTCTGACGATCCAGAATTCCTCCCTGAATGTCATGGGAAGATGCCCCTCCGAAGGTGAAAAAGGTCTTGCCGTCAATCTCGAAGACCTGTCCCCGTTCCAGCAATATCACCTTGTCCCGGATAATGTGCCGCACTTTCCCGCCATGCCATTCTTCCAGCGGATATTCCCCGATCATATCATAGTTTTCATGGTTTCCCTGTACCCACAGAATGGTGTAAGGTTTCTCCGCAAAATTTTTACAATGATACTCAAAAGTTTTATCCTTCGCCCAGCACAGTCCAAAATCTCCGCAGATAATGATGTAATCTTCTTTTGTCAGTTCCATGCCGGTTCTCCGTAATCTTTTCGCGGAAAATCTTGTGAAATCCCCGTGGGTATCTCCCGTTATGTAAATCATACTGCTCTTCCTGTGCACCTTCTCTTCCGTTCCGCACTATGCGGCATTTCCCCAGATATGACTAGAAGAGGACACCAGGTCCTCTTCTACCAAAAGCTCCATCGGGCTTACACGATACAAAATAGCTAAAGCAATCAAATTGTCGGCCTGGGGAAAACACTTCCCGGCTTCCCATTTATACACGGCCTGCGTGGATTCAAAGCCCATGTATTCCATGACCTGCTTCACGGAGATCTTCCGCTCCTGACGGATTGCTCTCATCCGTGCGCCGCTGGCCACAATGTCAAAATGCGGTCTTTCCATCATACGCCTCCTTCCGATGCCGTACAGCATCCAGTTGCATATCAGTCTTTCCGTAGACTTTTACTATAACACAAAGAATCTCTTTTGCCTATTAACCGTTGGTTAAATTATCACAAAATTTCCTACCAGTACTGTTCTCCCCAGTATCTGGCCAGAATCCTCTCCATGTTGGCTCTCCCCACCGGGTTGGCCGTATGGATCTCCACCGGATAAAAGGTCTCACGTTCTGCCAGCCAGTCCAGCAGCCGGATGGCATCGCCGCCCTGATCCGCATAATCTCCCACATCATTTCCAGGTTATCTTCCGTTCCGGGCAACACTGCGCGTATCCTGTCCGGTAACAATATCACGCGTTTCCCGCACTGAGGGCATACTGCCGTATGGAATGTCTCTCCGGTCTCTACAGACCGGTATTTTTTGATCGTCGGTCCCTCTTCGACATCCATCCACATGAAACGATGGCTGCAGGAAGGACAAATCACTTCACGTACCTGCATTTTTGTTCCTCATCCTATGGGCTCTCTTGCTCTCTCCTTGCTGTAGGATAATATTAGCATACTGCATGGAAAGAAATACTGTTTCAGGTAAAGTTTACAGGAGTTATTCCAATCATTGTGTGTGATAAACTTCCATACCTGACTTGCCAATGTTATATCACCACACCACAACAATGATCTACTTCATGCTGGATGATCTGGGCTGTCCAGCCGGTGTATTTGCCATGCTGTTTCCTGAAATTGCTATCCAGGTAATCCACTTCAATCTCTTCGTATCTCGTGCAGGGTCTCACACCTTCCAGTGACAGACATCCTTCCTCTGTCTGGTACGGACGCAGCTTTTTCGTGATCACCGGATTGATCATGGCAAACTGAAACGGGCCTGCTGCCACTGCAATAATATTTTTCCGAACCCCTATCATATTTGCCGCCATTCCGACACAATGATCCAGATTCGCCCTCAGAGTATCCAGCAGATCTGTCACTACCTGTGCGTCCACCTCCGTGGCATTCTCGGATTTTTGTGCTAAAAACATCGGATCTCTCATAATTGTTTTAATCATTGTCCCATTCCTTCACGTTTCCTCAGTTCCAGCCCTTCCATACCTCCGGCTGATAACCGATGGTAGACTGTTTCCCGTTTCTGACAATCGGTGTGCGGATCACCGATGGATTTTCCAGCACCTTTGCCAGCTTGTCCTCCTCCGCAATGTACCGGATGAGAGCCAGCGTATCCTGATCTTTCCCCTCCCAGTTGACCATGTTCTCCAGGCCGCCGTTCGCCTGCGCAACGGAAGTAAACTCTCCCTTGCTCATGCCTTTTTCCTTCATGTCGATGAATTGGTATTTGATGCCGCGCTCCTTGAAAAAACGCTCGGCCTTCTTTGTATCGTTGCATTTTTTCGTGCCAAAAATCTGGATGTTCATTTGAATCTCCTGCTATCTTATTCCATACTTCTCCTGCATTGCATTCATTACTTCCGGATCATACAGCGTTGCAATCTGGTCCGCATCTCCTCCGGCACTCATTTTTGCAATCAATGCCAGCAGTGACTTTCTCTCCTCCATGCGTCCCTGCTGCAGCCCTTCCTTTAGACCTTCCTTTAGACCTTCCTTCCTGTAACCCCTGTTGTAAACCCTCTTCCCGTCCACACTCCCGTTCAGCCTTGCGGAGCTTCTTTTCTTCTTTTTCTTTGTCATACTCAAATATACTCACTTTGTATACCTCCGCTCGATTTAGTTATTTTTCTCAAACTCTAATGTCTGTCTGATACTGTATCCGTCCTTTTTCAAATCAGAAAACAGCGCATCTATCCTGGCCGGTGTCACGCAGATCAGGTTCATGGGATGCTCTAATTTTTTCAGTGCCTCCAGTGGAATCTTCTTGTATTCCGCGTGGGCATTGTAGCTGTCTGAAAACGGTTCTATGATCTCTGCCCGGCCCATGATCTGCAGGCTTTCCAGATTACCAAATCCATCATACTTGTCAAAAATGGCAAGGCTTACATTTGCATTCTTCTCCAGACCTATGAATTTCTCTCCACCTTCGGAAAACATCCAGAATTTCCCATCATGGTAACTATACTCTATCGGCGTACATCTGACATAATCACCGCTTCCCGTGGCAAGCGCACAGGTGTTATTCTCCTGGATATATTTTTCCACCGCCTGCTTCAGTGCTTCCTCCGGCATGGTGATCTTTTCCTTTTTGTTCCAGTATTGAGCTGCCTGTTCAAATTGTTCGTGGGTCATAATGCCATCTCCATACTCCTGAAATTCACACTTTTATTCCAGAAAAACTTAATAAAAACCTGTTCTGTATATTCCTTTAAGCTTTTGCGTCAAGTTTTCGCCTTCCGTCTCGAAAGCATGTCTTACGGCCTTATTATATACCAGTTTTCCCGTTTCGACATCATATTTTCGGATTCTGCTGTTATATACGAAAATCAGCCGGTTGTCCCTCAGCAATATTTTTTGCAAGCGTTTGGTAATCACTCCCTGATGTGGAATGGGTTCCAATTCCCCTCTATATTGCCACTCTCCGTTGGCGAACCGAAACAAAAATACCCCGGCCCCCAGTCCTCTTGCCACCAAAAGTAACACCGTGCCGCTGCAATCAAAAACAGCCCCGCTCATGTATGTCAAAAACATTCTGGAACAGCTGCAACTGTTTGCTGTTCTATCAATAATATTGACCTTCCTGCCCTCGCGGACAACCTGCCACTTTCCATCCTCAGAGGAAGCCAATACCTTCCGATGCTTAACATTTGCCTTGGACTTTTCCCTCTTATTGTCCGCCAATAATGTTACAGGAATCGTATCCGTCCGAAAAATTGCGACTTGATCTTTATTTATCCCAAAGGTATTGATAAAAGTCTGTACCCGCTCCAGATCTCCATTTCCATAACAGCCAAAGAACCATTGCATCCGGTTCCTGTCTTTATTACACTTTATGATCTCTGCAAAATAATCCCAGTCCACCGGATACAGCGAATGCCCTATGGTGACTATCTGCCGGATATCCGCTAATCCATCAAAAAAAGGCTGATTGCTCTGAATGATCTCCTTACATTTTTTCGTCAATGTATCATCAGCCTCCACAACCATCTGCAAAGCGATCTGCTGCACATCGTATAATAGCTGGGCATGCTCATCCAGATTATCGATTGCAGAGTAATCATCTTCAAATTCATAGGCCGCATCATTGGCTCCCGGAATATGCCCCAGAATCAACCTTTGCCGTCCCCTGTCAGTCTTCTTCCGGCAGCCATGGATATAGCAAATATTCCCGGCATCTGCGCCATACAAATCTTCCACGAATTCCGTATAATTAAAATTTAATACTTTCCCGTCTTTGATCACATTGCACAGCGGCCTGTCAATCGTATTGGTATGCAGACTGCCGATCCATTTGCGAAACCGGTCCATTAATTCCGTCGACATGGAAATGATCGGCTCCACCGCCATTTCTGCGGACATATAGATCTCGGCCGCACCTGCATCCTCATCGTATGCCCCGTTTATGTCCAGAAAATTATCAATGATGTACGGCTGGCACATAGCCTCTATGTTGATCTTCCCCAATGCCCCTTCAAAATCCGCCCACAGGTCATCGGTTTTCAAATATTTTTCCAGATAAAACCGAACAGAACTTCTCTTTCCCAGAGTCCTGCTGAAATCGTAATAGCTGGATCTGACGCCATGCAGCATATCAAATCCGTTGCCAATCACATAAAGAGAACCCTCCTTAACAGATTCTCCCATCTCTTCCAGAGATAACAGATTCCATTCTTTCAGATTCTCTTCAAAACTTTTACTACGTTGAAATTCTTCGTTGGTCATAAATAGTTTTTCTTATCCTCAAGACATACAGCTTTTGATCTTATCAATCAGTGTCACATCCGCCGGAAGCCACTGTACGGAATCCAGTTCTTCCTTCGTCAGCCACCTGGCGGCTTCCGCCTCAAGAAGCTTCAGTTCTCCCGACGCAACCTCACACCAGAAACAATCCATGGATAAATGGAATGCCGGGTAATCGTACTCTATGGTGTCTATCAGGTCTCCGACTCTGACCGTAGCATCCAGTTCCTCCCGGATCTCTCTGACAACCGCCTGCTGTGGAGTTTCTCCGGCTTCGATCTTCCCGCCGGGGAATTCCCAGCCACCTTTGAATTCTCCGTAACCTCTTGCGGTGGAAAATATTTTTGTTTTGTGCTCTATGGAATCGCAGATCACGGCTGCGACTACGCGAATGGTCTTCATACTGCTTTGTTCTCCTTTGAAATATTGCTCTGTAAATACCTTAACAAATCCTCGCGCACAGGATGATGCATCTTCATGGTTACCTTCGCGATCGGTTTCATTTTACCACTATTGTCTTCTTTCTGGCTATCTACAGATTCTATAATATCAAATTGTCCCATGTAATAAAAGCTTGATTCCGCATCACTCTTTTTCACCAGTAGATGTTTTCTCGGTGCTGTCAGTACTTTCTGCATATAAGGACTGCTATTATCTTTTCCGATCTGCGAATCCCATTTAAAAATCAGATTATCCTCGAAAGCATCCGCATAGTCAGGTTTTCCATCCGCATAGTTCTTGCCCTCTTCGGCCTCTTCCTTATGATATGTAATAAAAATGAATACATCATCACCAATTCGACTCATTCCATACATTGTAGAAGACATATCTTTCCCACAATTCATCAAAAGGCTCACGTCTCTTCTGGAATATTTCTCATATAAGACAAACGGTGTTTGCTCTACTTTTCCATGAGCATACTTGTCCCGGTATCTTGCAAGTCCCACATTTATGATATCTTTAACCTGCGTATTAAATTCACTGTCCAACAGGCAATTCGCATAACTTGCAAAGCAACGCACTCCTTGCTTTTCATCATAATCCATAATCTCTATGGTCTTATACTTCTGGTATTCCTCATCTTTACTGGTAAAACATCCCTGTAGAACTTTTACGGATTCGCCCATTTCCTGATCCGTTATATTATAATCTAAGAGTCGTTTCAGTTCTTTTTGTACTTCATCCACAGAAAATGTCTTCTTTGTGAGTAATTTCTGCAAGATAAACAGCTCGCTGGGTCTGACGCCGCTTAGAATTGTTTTGGACAAATATTCTAATATCAACTTTTCATGGTCATTTAATTTACAGAAATACTTCCCCTTCTCCACATTTTCCATAAATTTCCAATACGTTTTATATTCTCTTATAATTACCAGTGGATCGATCTCTCCCTGTTCATAAAAATCAAACAGTAACGGAGTCCGGCCAATGCGATTTTTCAGAGAAATATAACTTTCCTTTATAATAGATCTCATTCCCTTGATTTTATCAATAGAATTGAAAATCTTCTCCTTGGCAATCTCATCAAAATGAACTGTTGATGCTCCAGGAATCGTATTGTTCCCCGAAATCACATATTTCCGAATGGTATCCGCATTATAAGTTCTATCTCCGGAAAGCGCCACCGGAATCATAAAATTATTATTGTAATTGCCGATGAAATCAAGAATTACCACGTATTCCTTATTTTCCGCTTTTCTCAGTCCTCTACCCAACTGCTGAATAAATACAATAGGAGACTGCGTAGGTCTAAGCATAATCACCTGATTTACTTCAACAATATCAACACCTTCATTTAAAATATCTACGGAAAAAATGTAATCCAACGGCTGCATCTCATCCGTTGCATCCTCTTCGTTCATTGCCAATCGTTCAAAAGCCTTTTCGCGTTCTTTATCCTTATTGTCACCGCTAAGTGCTATTGTCCGATAACCAAGGGCATTAAATTTAGCCGATAATTCTTTGCACTCTCTATTTCTACTACAGAAAACGAGACCTTTCACTCGATCCCCACTATAACCATAGTATTTCGCCTGTTCAATAACATGCCTTACTCTTTCGTCACTGGTAAGCTTTCCGAAATCCTCTTCCGAAATATTTCGTGCTTTCATCTGTTCGTCTGTCACAACTGAAATATCGCTAATGCCAAAATAATGAAAAGGACATAGTAAATCTTCTTCCATTGCCTGCTGCAGTCTGATCTCATAAGCAATCTGGTAATGAAATAGCTCGTACACATTCTTGGAAGCATCTCCGTCATCTCTCTTGTCTGGCGTTGCCGTCATGCCAAGGAACAATTTCGGTTTGAAATACTCCATCACTTTCTGATAAGTATTTGCCGGGCTATGATGGGCCTCATCCAAAACAATACAATCAAACTCTTCCGGTGCAAACTTTCTCAGATTATCCTCTTTGTGAAGCGTCTCCACCATGGCAAAGATATAATCCGCATCATAATCAGAATAGCCTGCGCCAACAATTCCCATTGACTTCTTATCTTCAAATACTTTTCGGAATGATGTCAACGCCTGTTTCGCGAGGGTAGATCTATGTACCAAAAACAGAACACGCTTAAATCCTAACTCTCGCATGGCAAAGGCTGACGCATATGTCTTACCTGTGCCGGTAGCAGAAATCAGCAGTGCTCTATTTTCTCCAGCATCCACAATCCTACGAAGATTCGTAATAAACCCTACCTGCATAGAATTCGGTTCCAGCTTATACTTCTCCGTGGAAGCTATCTCATCCCGTTTTGCTATTTTCCTCTGCTTTTTGATGATCTCATACTTTTGCTTATAATTCTCATAGAAATCATCATAGAAAAGCGCATACTTAGAATCCCACAGCTGGTGGAATTCCTTTACGATCTCCATCGCAATTTCGCCCTGCTCTGTGGAAACAATTTTGGTATTCCACTCCTTATTTTTCGTCAAAGCAGCACTTGTGATGTTGGAGCTGCCGATGATAATACGATAAATCTCTTCCTTCTTAAAAATGTAGCCTTTGGTGTGGAAGCCCTGGTCTGCCCGATCCACATCATACATCTTCAGAGTAACATTGGACAGTTCCTGCAGCTTCTTCAATGCTCTGGGCTCGCTAAAATTCAGATAGTTTGTCGTTAATATCTGTCCAGGAATCTGCCTCTTCTCCAATTCCTTCAAAGTCTGCAAAAGAGGCGTAATTCCGCCCATAGTAATAAACGCCACGCTGATCTGGAATTGGTCACACTTCATCAGCTCATCTTCTATGACGGAAATAACTTTCTTGCCCTCTTCCGGATTATTCGACACGAAGGCAGGCTTGTATGCCAGATTGGCAGCAGCTGTGCCATCGATATATGCAGTTGTCAGTCCTTCTTGAAGTTGTGTAAGCGTGGTGTTTGACATGGTTTGCTCCGTATTTAACTTATTATTGTATTTTCTCTAATATCTCATTATTTAATAAATCAGAATTAAAATCACGTTTTTACCGCGATTTGACTTTCCTCTTTTAATTTTAATCTATGGTCAAATTTTCTCTAGCAGTTCTTCAATATTACATTATTTATATTTCCACCCAAGTAATACATCTGATTATTGTTTTATTCCTGACTTATATAAGAGTTCTTCTATTATTGTTCTATATTTCAAGGCATTCTGCTCAATATCTCCTTTTGTACAATTATACCAAATTTTATGTGCTGAATAATTCCCCAGATCTTTAAAAAGCATCATATCCTTTTTCGTATTTGCAGATAATTTTAGCGTTTGATTTTCCTGTGCGTTTATTATTATTTTGTCTAGGGAAATATGGAAAACTCCATTTTTATTCATTATTTCATTTTCTATGTTTAAAGTTTGATACGAAATAACTAACAAGCTTTCTAATAATCTCCTCATAATTACAGCTGTACAATCAAACAAATTACATTCATAGCTTGCATTTATCTGTTCACAAAGTTTCCTTATGTTGCCAGGTAAATCCTTAATGAGTTCATTTGGTAATATTGTTCCCGATTGTCTAACTTCGTCAGAATTCTTTTCCTCAATCCACGATTTTATATCTTGAATCCAATTTTCAATTTTTGCTGTCCAATCACTCCAGTTTCTTGACTCTTTAATCAATCTTAAACTATCAGTTTTTAGATCATTTGTTATCATATAACTAGTCCAGCCATAAACCTGAAGTTGATAAATATATTCTCTTAACAATGCATTTGCTTTTGGTTTATCCCAGTATGAAAATTGATGTTTTCCTATGTTTAGTAAATAATTAATTTGTTGATCAATTGGTGAAAGACTTTTATTATAAGCTATTCCACCAATTTTATTTATAAAATCTTCAGCGGACTCCTTTGTCAATCTTCCTTCGTTATCGTAATTTAAATAGCTACTTGCCGCAATATCAACACAATCACATAACAATTCGTATGAATACATATTCGCTAAACTAGCTATTGTTGACTTTCCCTTTTCATTCAATGAATATGGTGAAATTTTTTCCTTTATTAATGTTTCAATTTTCTTTCTTCCCATAATTAGCTATCCTTTAATCACTCATGACATTAAAATTTATCTATTATGAAAATGAATTTCCATAACATTCTAAAACATTTTTATCAAGTTAAATTAATAAAATCATTATGCAAATGTGCAACGCTATTTTGGTCTTGGGAAAAAGCTTTTTCCTCCCCATGATAATCTTGTCTTTGGTACATCCAATATTTCTGGTTCTGTTTTCATTACCTCATCAACCACAGACAAATCTCCATCTCTTGAAAATACGCATCTGTTACAATTATAGATACCATATTTATTATATTGCCTCACTAAGTGTTCGACATTCAATGCTAGATATCTTCTATCATATGGCATCATATTTTTGTGATAGGAACTATCATACATGAGCAAAATATACCTTGGTGACAATGGAAAAAACACTTCTACTCCTTTACTATTAATTCCTGACATAGATATAAAATCGTTATGTGCATGTGGAATCGTTCCAATAGGATTATCCGATGTGTAAAAATCGGTGGAAGTTTTATTGACTGCCAATATCCATGTCAAATTATAAAAAGATAACGCCATATTGCTTATATAATCTATATCCAAAAGCATATTTCCATGAATAATTCTCTCATCATCTTTTCTTATCGTGTATCTAGCAACTACATCCTCTGAAACATTCATTTCTTGTAATGCCTGTTCCAAACAATCCGCCATATCCACTATCATTCTTCTTGTCTCATTTGTTCTAGTATATTGAAAAGCTACACATACAGCAAAATCTAATTTTTCTTGTTTTGAAATAAAATAACATTCTTTTTCTCTCCAAGCAGTAATCTCTGTATTTAATATCTTTGATAATACCCTTGAAAAAACCCCCTCTATGTGTTCGGAAAAAAAGTGTTCAATAAATTGTTCATCCTGTGCTGGTTCAATTCCCAATTTTTCTAAAAGTTTAAGCTTTTGTACAGATAGTTTTTTATAATCAATATCATAGAAATATCGTTCACACGCTATATCATAAACATTATTTATTCTAGTTTTTTTCAGTCGTCTATCATATACCCACACTTGTCCTTTATTATTTTTCCAGTTTTCAAGATAACACCTCGGAACATAATGTTCTTTTTTTGTTTTATCTCCCAACCTACTTTTTCTCCCTTCTTAATTAAGCCCTTGAATCTCGATATACTATCCTGTCAAACATTTGTTGTTTTAGATACATCTATCATTTTCTACATTCAATATTCAGTAATGAAATCAAGTCCGCTGTTTTTTGAACTATTCTGACTTTCATAGCTACTCCAAATAAAATCCACAAAAGTAACGCTACTTCCAACTGCTAGTTTTGCATGTCTTATTTCAAGACCTTGAAAAGATGCACTCTTTCCATGCCCACTTCCAAAGGGGTTTCTAATTTCTGCAAGTTTTGTTGGAATTGCTCTAAGATTGCCAAGCACAGCTCTAATCGCATCTGCTCCTCTATCTGTAGATTGTACATTCGAAGGTAGTAAGTTCAAAGCATTCATTGTTTTATCTGCTAATTGTGGTACATCATCATTTTTAGAATATGATATCTGCATTTCGTCAAGGATGGTTTTACAACAACTTTCAATTAATTTCTTCGCCATCCCTATTGCATTAGTTGGGTCCGTTGTCTGCATCGTTACCATTAAATCGATCTGTCTTGATAGATACTCACTTGAAAATTTAATTTTTAAATTTTCAGTTGCTCGTGTCATTACCGTTGTATTACCATTAATATGTAAAACTATTTCTTTGCACTTTTGATATATTTTCGCAAAATGTTCATCATATCTTGACATACTGCTCCAATTTGCAAGATCTTCAAAGTCCTTGTTGTATTCATATTCCATTTTATCCTCATAATAATGGAATAAATCTAAAATCAGCTTTGTCCGTTGTACATCATCAGCCTCATTTAGATAAGCCACTAACGCCTTTCCTTTCGACAAACCATACTTTGTTTTTATCGGCTCGCCTACACTCGCAGTAGTAAATATGTCAAACGTATTATCTGTAAAATCTAGCACATATCCATTTCTATTGAATAATAGTAAAAATACTCCTTGCTCTTTTTGAGAAATAATTGCCACTTCTATTTCACCTCCAACGCCTTATATATTAATCCACTTTACTTAAATATAAAATTACTTATATACCATTTCATATCAAAGTGAGTTCAATAACTACTTTTTATTACATATCTTTATTTTTCTAATAAAATCAAACATTTTCTGAATCAATAAAAATATGAGTTCCACAAATATTGCAAACAAACCAATCGTAAAAAATACTAAACAAATCTCTCTTATTTTTTCTACTTTTACAAATGAAAAAATACATGCGCAAAAGTAACATACTATAAATTCGAATACTATACGAATCAGCGTTTTTATCTTCGTTGGCAAGTATTGATAAATTCGAAAATATCCTGGTTGTAAATATCCAAGTTTTTTTCTTAAATAAATACAATTATTATGTATATTGTCACTAAAAGCACTATATATCCTCTTTTGTTCTTCTATATCTTTACATTCACATAATTGTTGGTATATCATAGTTGTAGTTCTGTCAATATATTTTTCATATTTACAAAAATACATTTTTGCTTTTTCTATGACTGTAGAAATTTTTATAGAGTCTTCTCTCATTATCCTATAAACAGGGTAATACACTCTATTATACGCTATTTCCATTTTATCAAGTGGTCTATCTTGAAAATTATTGTATCTACCTACAAAAAAAGCCGTTACACTTGTCAATAATGTAGGCGCTAATGTCATGAAAAAATCTATAAATTTTTCGTTCATTTTCTATTTCCTTTTTTTCATATTTCATTTGCATTTGACGATTACTTATTATTCAATTTAGCTACTACCCCCTGAACAATATCATATATTACGCCATAAACTCTTTGAACTTCCTTATCATCCGACATAGTTTTATCAATGATTTCTATTTCTATTGGAATAGAAATATCTGAAAATACATATTGGTAAAATTTTTTTGTGTCAAACTCTTTTTTACTTTTGTCTATTTCAAAAGGATCTTTTTTCTCATGCGGTGCCGTATTTTTTAAAGTATATTTATCATTATTCTGTTCAAATTCAAATGTCCTTTTCATATCTCTTCATCCTTCCTTGAATTGTCTGTAATCCACCTTCAATATTATCTGCAACTATCTTCAAAATACTATATTCTTCATTTTCATACTCTAATGCTCCTGAATATACATCAAATTTTTCATTGTTTTTAAACAAATAAATAACATTATCTGCATCTAAGTTGACTATAAATTGTGGATTATGTGTTACCATTATAACTTGCCTTTGTTGCCCCATTCTTCTGAATTGATCTAATACTTTTTCCTTTATAGCTTTTTGAGAAATGTGATCTTCCGGCTGATCAATGATATATATCCCTTTATCCCTAATTTCTCCGCTTAAAAGTGTAAAGTACATTTGAGCATCAAAGCCCGCCGACACCTCTTCATACACATCCATTTTATTTTCTACTATAGTTCTTCTAATTTTAAAATCCTTATCCAACCGGGCATTTATTTTTTCTTTATAAAACTCAAGCGGATTTTCCTCCTCTTCTGGATAATTTTTCAAGATTTCCTTTAACATGGATCGCGTAATTTTCTTCGTATCTAAATCCTTTCCTTTCTTTGTTAACACCGATCTAATAAGTTGTAAAATATAATCGTTATTTATTTTATCAATTTGTAATTTAGAGACAAATTGATATTTATCAACTGGATTACACTCTGGAACAATCTCTAGTTCTGATATATTTGGCGAATATGTTTCTAGATTTTGTTGCGCTAATAATAGTTTTACAATACCTTCAACCGCTGTCTTTTTTTGCTCAACATACTCTGAAAAGACAGCCTGTTCAGCAGTTATTTTTCTATTGTATTTTGTTCTATAACTTTTCAAAAATGTATTATATATATTTATCTTTTCATTTTCCACCTTATACTGTGCTAACAAATTACTATATTTTTCTTTCATAACATTAAACATTTCTATAGTAGATTTTAATGGTCGCTGATCATTCTCTTCTAATTTTTTATTATTTACTAGCAACTTAATACTTTCTATTATACCATCTAGGATATTTACCAAATGTTGAATATCCTTGGTGTCCCTTTTTTCTACGTCTCCAACAAATATAATACTCTTATCATGTATTTCTTCATTTGGAATTTTGAATTTAGGAAGTTTGTCTACATCATCATCATATGAAAATTTCTTTTCTATAGCTGTATAAAATCTATGTAGTTCCTCTAACACTACATTTTTATATTTATCCGGACTTATATCATTTGGATAATATCTTTTTAAATAATTATTTGGTTTTAACCCATCTTCATCAAAAATTGCTCTTATTTCTCCTTGCCCATTAAAGATAAATATATCCTCTTCAGGAAGCGAGTTTATAAAATTAATATTATTTTTTTCGAGATATTTTTCGTAGCCCGTTTGCACACTCCTGGGTATTTTCTTATAATAATTGGTTATAGCATTGAGGAATAAAGATTTTCCAATTGAGTTATCCCCAATGATAACATTTATTCCCTTTGACAGAGGGATACTTTTTGTCTCTCCATTTATTTGTAGCTCTATTTTCTCTAAATACTTTTCATTCGGATTAAAAAATGAATTTTCAAGTTCAATTCTATGCGGATCGGTTATTGCCATAGCCAATCCTTTAAAAGTTGCTAATGATTTTATATATGTAAATTTGAAATCCTTTTTTTCATTTTCTTCTGTATACGGATAAAACTCCCACCTATGGCAATCGGATCCTGTAATAAACCTAAGTTTGTCCTCCATATTATTCTCAATAGTATATATTTTATTATATATTTCATTCTTTTTATTACGGAATTCATACGCATCAAAGTAATCCATAAAAACCAATTCATTAAATATTTCCCTTCCCAACGACATAACATCATTGGCATGAGGCTTATGTAGTGAAGTAGGCGTCTTTTTTTGATGTGCAATCATAATAAAGTTTGTATCTATTTCAGCTAAAACATCAAAATAATCTTTTCGAGAGTATGCTCCTTTTCCCTTTTGAAAGCAGCTACTTCCTTTACCATTCAACATTATATCTTGAATTTTTTTGATTTTATCATCATCTTTGTCATCAAAAATAGTAACAATATGAATTACCTTTCCTTCAATGAATTCAACCGAAAATTCTATTCCTGGCAGTACTTTCGTAATACAATTTTCTTCTATTTCTTGCTTTTTTAGTTCTTTGTATAATTCATAGTTAAAAGTATCATGATCCGTAATTGCACACATTTCTACGTTATTATCTAATAGTCCCTTTATCAATATAGGTAAGTTTTCCAAAGTATTATTTTGAACTTTCTTACCATCTTTGGCTTTGGAAAATATTGAGTGTATATGAAGATCTATCCTTATTCCTTTTGTCACTATTTGTTCCATACTATCTTGCCTCTATTTCTAAAATTCTTCTTTTCCAAACTTAAAAGTTGCTATGCAGCATACATAGAATTTATTTCTTTATCCAACAAGTAATCATAATTTATATTAATATCATCTACTTTCTATACCATTCAATACTATCATCGTTATCATCAGGTCCAGCGAAACAACCAATCAATCCATCCACCCACAACAATTCATTTAGTAACTTTAAAACATAGTCTTTATTCAGTCCTACTTCATTTACTATGTCAATCGTTAAATGCTTTCCTTCGCAGCAGATATATTTATATATCCTATACTTATGTGCCTCTTCTAATGTTGAGTTATGTACAACAACATGTTTTACACGATTGTCCGAATCAATTTTATTAGATATCTTTTTATAAATTTTATCATTACTTTCTTTTATTTTTTTCAGGTATTGAGCAATGTCTTCCACCGGCGAATCATACACTAACATCATTGCATACTGCTCTAAATCAATAGTTGTATGTTCATTATAGTTGTCATAGGAAATATCAATTTCCGCAATATTTTTTGCCAATTTAGTAAACTCCGGTTGTCCACCTAATAAAATATATATTTTTTGATTACTTGCCAAATACAACTTGGATTGACCTAATTCTTTCACTCTCTCCTTATCACGAATATCACTCATTCCGTCAATAAATGCTTGATTGATATGTATATTTACATCATGTGCTGGACAGTTTCCTTCGTTTTGTACAACAAAACATAGCAATCCAGAACGTATTATATCAAACTGAATTGTAATATTAGGTCTATTCATCATCTGATATTGTCGTATCATTTCATCTGTTTGTATTTTTGCTGCCTTGGCAGATTTTCCATTAAAATAACAAATCACAATCGTTGCTATAACATATATTGCTGTAATTATAACCATTATCCAGTCTGTCATAAAATGTTGTTCCCCCTCTCCAATATTTCATATTATAAAAATTTTCTCCGCCAGCCACAAATCAATCTCAAATTCGCGGGAATACACTTCAATTCACACTTCATCAGCTCATCTTCTATGACGGAAATAACTTTCTTGCCCTCTTCCGGATTATTCGACACGAAGGCAGGCTTGTATGCCAGATTGGCAGCGGCTGTATCATCAATATATGCAGTTGTCAATCCTTCTTGAAGTTGTGTAAGGGTGGTGTTTGACATGGTATTCTCCGTATTTAACATTTTCTCCATATTTCTTCTGTATTGCATGATTTCCGGATCCATTAACCGTGTAATCTTGTCCGTATCTCCTCCGGTGCTCATTTTTGCAATCAGTGCAAGTCAATAATCCGGACATCTAACTTGTATTGAGGGACATCTTGAGGGACATCTTAAAGGACATCTTGAAGGACATCGTAGTTCAAGTTCAGCATCACTACAGTACCAATCCTTATATTACTATTCCATTGCAATGGTCAATCTCATGCTGAATAATCTGTGCTGTCCAACCTGAATACTTTCCATGTTGTTTCTTAAAGTTCTGATCAAGATAGTCCGCTTCTATTTCCTGATATCTCGTACATGGTCTTACACCTTCCAGAGAAAGACATCCTTCTTCAGTCTGATATGCTCCGGATTTCTGTGTTATTACCGGATTTATCATTGCAAACTGAAATGGTCCGGCTGCTACTACAATGATATTCTTTTTTACTTCAATCATATTAGCAGCCATACCAACACAGTGTTCTAAATTTGCTTTAAGTGTATCAAGCAAATCTGTCACAATCTGTTTATCTGCCTCTGTTGCATCCACTGACTTCTGTGCCAGAAACAGCGGATCATGCATGATCTTCTTTACCATTAATTCCATCCCTTCCATATATCCGGCTGATATCCAAGTGTAGATTGTTTTCCATTTCTTACTACCGGTGTTTTAATTACCTGCGGATTCTCAAGTACCTTTTCCAGTTTATCTTCATCTGCGATATACTTAATAAGAGCAAGTAAATCCTTGTTTTTTCCATCCCAGTTAATCATATTTTCAAGACCGCCATTAGCCTGTGCAACAGAAGTAAACTCTCCCTTGCTCATGCCTTTTTCTTTCATATCAATGAACTGATACTTTATGCCACGCTCCTTGAAAAAACGTTCTGCTTGCCAATTTCATTTTATTCATCATTAAGCTCTACTAATTGCCAGCCACGTACGCCACCAGAAATATCCAATCTGTACTTTTTTGAGCATTCTGGACATTGCAACCATGCATCATGTTCTCTAAATCCCGGAATATTATCATGTTCTTCTATAACTCGTCCATTTCCACAAGGACACAGGTATTCATATCTTTCAGTGTCCCCATCACCAGCTCCGTAACCTGGATGATATTCTTGATTAGAATAAACTCCTTGTGTTCTCATATTAAGCCTCCTCTCCGACAACTGATTTAGGAATTAAACCATATTCTTTATATACCCCAAATCCCAATATCACTGAGGTTGCTCCAAGAAGTACTATTTTCACCTCATTCGGATGCTCGTCATAAATATTACGTATTGCCTGCTCAATATAACCAGATACCTGCTCTGACATATCCTTGTTTAGTATTAAATTTTGTTCCATATAATCACCTGAACCTTTCATTATTATTCAGTGGGCCCTGCTGTGATTATAGATTACCATTTTCTCTACTATTTTTCCTAGGAACGAAAATCTGGAATTTATCTACTTATGTATTTGACCTAGAACTTTTCTCATATTTCTAATTCGAATGCTCGATAATTCTTTCTTATTCCAAGCTGCAAATATATCATATTCTTTAAAAAAAGAAGCCCAATCCTCAATTGTCGTTTCCTTTGCGAATTGTTCACGCAAAGTATTACCATTTGTTAATTTTATACCATTATTAAGCTGCGCCATTATTACAAGAAGCTCTGCATAACACCTCTGATCAAACTCGATTTCATCTGACCATTTTAGATCAGTAGGCACAAGAACATCAATCATATTTTGCCTTGGTCTAATCATTCTGCTATCAATCCCCACCTCACAACCTAAAAAAGACTGTATTGTCATTCTTGCACATAGAATCGAAAAGAATTTTTTATCTACTTCTTTTACTCCTAATTGTTCCATTTTCCTAGCCAGTAAATATGCGAATTCGAATCCATACTTCCAATCTATAGTAAAAAATGCCAATGAATAAAATACCTTGTTATAATCATTCTCATTGCTCTCTTTTTCCCAATCATCTACATTTTTATCGTATTCCTTCATCATATCCTCAAAAGATGTATTAGAAACTTTTTTGACATCAGAAAGTCGATTTTCAACAAAAGCCTTTAGTGCTGCAATATCATGAATATTCACCATCTCAAAATATTGCATTGGAGTAATTGAATAACCTTCCTTTTTTTCATCCATTGTTTGCATACATTTAGCTTTAAGTTCCTCAATATCCGTACCTTTCCGTTTGAATTCTGCATATTCCTGATCCCGATACTTTTGGCAATACTTAAGCACTCTGGTATAAAGCATTCTCCCATCATTATTCTCATCTACACCATATGGAACATAGTACCTTAATGGATGCTTTTCCTGAGCATTGTCAAATGCATATTTTATGAACTCCACTATAATTTCATCAACAAATTCTCTCTCCGACACGCCTCCGGCAAAAGCCATTTCTATATAATCTTTAGGAAAGCATGTTACAATGGCCCTGACAACCTCCAACTTCATTCTCTCCATATTATTTGTCATTAAAACCACCTCAACTTTCTATTCCTGGCTCTCAATTTCTTTTTCATTTCCCAAAACATTTTCTATTGTTTCAAGCGCATTTAATAGCTGTATACACTCAAAACGTTCTATCTCTCTACAACATTTTCCATGCAATAGCCAGTTTCTGTTTATATATGGCGGCTCGATCCCATTTTCAAATGTATATTCTCCATCTACAAATAATCGATTCAAAAAAGCTATTAACGAAGGATATACATCCAAAAAATAATATCTTTTAGTAAAAAAAGAACTACTTTCTGCAAATTGTTCCTGTTTTACATCACCAAAGCCTTTATCAGAAAATTTTTCTCTATATTTTGTTCTTGGTGGGAATTGAACCAATGCATTTACTCTTGCCTCTAACAAGCCAACCAAATACATCGCACATGTCATATAATCATTATCTTGAAATGCTTTAATTCCTCGAGAATAATAATTTCTGTTTACCGAATCATTATATTTTCTTTCCAAAGTGTCCATAATATTTTTTATAACACGATCATCTTCTTCAAAAAAACATACAATTTTATCCGGTTCACCTTCAATAAGTGCTTTATACCAATTCTGTATATATCTTGGATTGCTATGTCCAGAAACAACCCAGCCATTAGTGCCTAAAACCCTGCATACTTCGAATTCTTCTCCATACTTTTTTTCGAATTCTTCCTCCGATAAATTTTCACTTTCCTTAGCTTCTTGAATAAATTCCCGAACTTCTTCTGAAAGTTGAAATGAAGGAATCACCTCGGAAAGTTTTTCTGATACTCGAGAGAGGTCTTTCATTTGACTTTTGATCTCTATTAACCTATTTGACAGTTCTATACTAATGTCCTGACTTAATATAGACCTTAACTGTAAATTTTCTTGAAAATTTTCTTGAAGTAAGTTTTGCAATTTTACTGGTACACCCTGGGTAATTCGATTCATATTCTCGATCATCTTCCTATACTCATCAGAAGAAAACCAATCACTATTTTTCAAGTAAAACACCTCTCATTAAACTAAAAAAATCTTACCAATACTTTCTACATATAAGGGGGCAAATAGCAGCCAAGTAATCTATCTTTAATAATTGACCATTCATTTTTTATTTTAAAAAAATCACTATTATCTTTCGACATACTCTACTCCTTATTATTTTCTACATCTATATTAATTTCCAAAATTTCAATATAATTTTTATAAAATGAGCTTTTCTTTGTATCTCTCATTACCAAAATACACATTATTGTTTCTACAATTATTGTCGCATACAGTATTTGAACGTTATTCGTTTCTTTTTCAACTAAAACTGTTAGGCCAAAAATATATAATGGTATTAAAATTATTTTAATAAGTTCCAATCTTTCTTCATAGTAGCATTGCTGTTTTATCAACCAATGCTTATAATTTTCAATATCCATTTGATATTTTTCTGTATTTTTCTTTATATAATTTTTCCACTGTGTATATGTATCACATGTAGCATAATATTTTTGCGTTTTATTTACTTTCTTTCGAAAATACCTTTTAATATTCTCGATATGACCAGCATTAGCCGTCCTACTATCACCATAATCTTTACCAATATTTCTATAAGTCTTATACTCATAGTTTTCATCAAATCCATATGGCATGTATTTTCTATTCATACGCGTATGCTCCCTTTAATACCTTTATTTATAGTACCTCTCCAAATCTTCCCTCATCTGCCCCTTCACTCTCTCCCAATCCCCCTCACTCATCTTCGCCAACAGCGCATGATTCAGCGAGATCACTCCCAGGTCCTTCGAGTAGTACATAAATCTCTTTCTTTCGAACTTTTCAAAGGGATTGGTCAGCATGCTGCTTTTGATCATTTTCCGGTCTTTCAGAGTCTCGGCATTATAAGGGCAGCTGGGGCGATCCACAGGCAGTCCTTTATCGATCCTGTCCTGATAAAAGGCTATGTAATCTGTCAGCACATCCTCGATCTTCGCATCGCCTATCGTGTCCATATGATCGATAAACGACAGCAGAAACGGCATCTTATAAGACAATGAATAATCTCTTTCCTCCAGGAATGCAAAAAAGTCATCCCGAACAGTGTCATCATTATGTTCCTGAATGTTCAGTTCTTTTCTGTATTTCTCCACATCCTCCGGGCTGAACAGGCTGATCTTCTTGCTGCCGAATGGGAACTCCACTGTTGGTGCAATCTTCCCCTTACGGATCCAGCTGGTGATCGTTCCGGTATTGACGAAGTACTCTCTCGCCAGCTGTTCCTGACTGTAGTAATCCCCATACTTTTCTTCAAAGGTATGGATGTCCACTTCCACGATCCGTTCCACACGCTCTGTGATGCCATCGATCTCAATCATTTGTCCCGGCAGGTAATCCTGTCTGGTGATATCGCCGAACGGAACATATAATGAGTTTCCGAAGATAGCATGCATACTGCAGGCTCTTACCATGGCTCCGTATTCATCTACCACATCAATGACGAACACATTTTTCTTGATGGATGTCCGGCGCAAACCTCTGCCAATCTGTTGAAGATACAGCACCTTCGACAGTGTTGGGCGCGCCATAACGAGGATTCCGAGTTCCGGATAGTCCCAGCCTTCCGAGATCATATCGCAGGCACAGAGGAAACGTATCTTATGCTCCTTGAACTCCTGCATAACCTTCTCCGGATGTTTTGTATCTCCACTGTAATCCTGCGCCGAGATACCGGCTGCATTCAACAGGCGTGCCATTTCTTTGGTATGCGCCTTGTTTATACAGAAGATAATTCCCTGACGTTTTCCGGCATCTCCCTCCGTGAAATAGTCCTTCAGCACATTTACGATCAATTCATTTCGGGAAGTGACACGCACACTCTTCTCCAGATCCGCATTCACATAATCTTTTCCGTTAAAACGGACATGGCTCAGATCAATATTCGTCTCGATCCGGTAGACATTCGCCCTCGCCACAACTCCCTTCTCCATTGCATCCTTCAGAGAAAGCTCTGTTGTATAATTTCCGAAGATTTCTTCCAGTCTCTTTTTATCCGGGCGCTGATCCGTCGCTGTCAATCCTGCGAGGAATTCCGGCGCATAGTATTGGATCACCCTCTTTAACATCGGAGCCACCGCGTGGTGCGCCTCATCTACTACAATATAGGAATAATAATCCCTTGTTTTTTCGTGGTAATGTCTTACCGCATAGCTGTAAGTCTTAATATCGATCCGGTCCTGCAACGGCTGCAGGTCGTTTTCGATTCTCTCTTTCCAGTCCGCAATGATATTCGTATTCGGTGCCAGGATCAAAGCCCGGAACTGCTCTTTTCCGGCTGCAAATTTCTGAATATCTTCTTCCACGATCCGGGATTTTCCCGCTGCGGTAGGTAATACAATGAGGAATGCACAAATCCCTTTTTCCCGCCGTTCCTCTATCTGCGCAAGGCTGATCTCCTGGTGCTCATACAGTTCCGTTTTACGTTCCAGCATCAATCCCGCTTCCCGGAATCCGCTGGTATCTTTTCCCAGGTAAGACCGGATGTCATCCTCGATACGATCCTTGAATCGGCAATCTTCTGTAGAAAAACGGTATAGCTTTAATCCCCACAATGCGCAGGTATTCTGCTTGCGCAATTGTTTCCGATAACCCTCTATTCCGATCAGCTGCGGATGGTGGTAATGAATTCCGTTTTCCTCGATGGCCACTCTGCCGTCTGCAGTATCGATCAGATAGTCAAGAAAATAATTGTTGCCGTCCTCATCGGATATCCGGAATTCTTTTTGCAGATATTTCAATGCCCGCATACCGTAGACATCCGTGAAATTCTGTTCAAACAGCAGCTCCAGCGGTGATGAGTCCGCATGCTCTCCTCTTTCTGAAATCTTTTTGGAAAAATGCAACACTTCCTGTCTGCTTTTCTGCAGGCATTTTTCTATCGTTTCCGGATCAAATCCCAGGAATCGGAACACTCTCCGGTATATTTTCATATAGTGGTTTTGTTTATCTGTGATCAGTGTATAAGGAAAAATCTGCTCGCCATCCCGGCAGGAGCAGATTTCATCATCGATAATGACCATGTCCACTCCATCATCATAAAAGTGACTCACACCGCCATTCGGATAAGTCACTGTCTCTCGGAGGACATAGTTCGGATATGCAATTAAGAATTGATCTTTTTCAGGAATAGATTCAGCCATCTTTCTTCCCTGTCCGGTCGTACATCTTCTGTCAGAAAGTTCCGCAGCTGCTGTAAACTTGTATGTTTTTTCAGCAGCTGCTCCAGTTTCTCTTCTGTGAAATCCAGAAAATATCTGCCGTTCCTTTCCCCTTCAAATACACCATACTTAAATGACATGTACAAAATGCCCTGCGGCTTCAGTGCCTTCTCGATGCGATATAACACTTCATCCAGTTCCCCATAGGATAAATGTAGCAACGATGAGCACGCCCAGATACCGTCATACACTTCCGATGCATCCAGCTCTTGGAACAACTGGCATTTCACCGGAATCCCCGTGTACTCTGATGCCAACGCACACAATTCTGCGGAGCCGTCTATCGCGTCTACCCGGTATCCATGCTCCAGGAAATATTTCGTGTCCCTTCCGGAGCCGCAGCCCAGGTCCAGGATCTTCGCCCCTGCAGGAAGCCCTTCTATAAATTCATCCTGCATTACATGAAAATCTACATTACGCGTGTTCTCCACAAAATCGGCGGCATTTTGATCATAATATTGAATTGTCTGATTCTTTTTACTTTTTTCGCTCATTTAAGAGTATCATAGCATATTTTTAGGAATACTGCAATCTCGCCGAAATTGCGCCCTCTATTATATATATGGCAAATTTCGACAGAATCTTACAAAAAACTTTTTCGGGACAAGGGACGGCACCTACTTCCCTTACAACTCATCTTTCTCTAGGTATGCTTTGAGTTCTTCTAATTTGGTTTCTGTCAGGCTTTCACTGTAATGAAGCCCTTCATAAGTAGAATGAAGAACGGGGTACTTCTCCTTTGTTTTTAAAATATAGTGCTCGTTGATAAGCCATTCAATAATATTCTGGATAGTCTCTCTTGGTATCTCTTTTAACATGCCATATTCCGGCACCATTTCTAAGCCATTGTCCAGAATGCGTTTGCTATTTGCGCCGCGAAGAATATCCGTCAACATGGTAACACCATAATATCTTACCTTGCTGACATCCTGTAATGCCCTTAATACTGTATCCACAACATTATTCAGAATCCACCGCGTATATCTGACAGAGGCCGCCGTTGTTTTTTCGATTTCAACATAATCATCCGTTGAAACCGGTGTTACAGCTACTCTTTTCACTGGATTCTCTTTTTCCATCCTACTGATTGCTACGGGACTTTCCGTTACTATTTCCATCTGATATCCCATCTGATCATAGTAATACTTCATACCGATAGATTTATTGCACCCGGTTCCATTCGTCTTATAATTGGTACATCCCAGAAAATAGCCGTTCTCCTTACTTGACTTGACAACCAGATAACCATCTCTGCACTTATCACATTTCTGAATGCAAAGCTTCCCGGCCCTGTAATCATTTGTCATAAAGCCACAAATTTCCGGTTCATTAGTGCATATATACAGTCTAAGTCCATATGCTCGCTTGTATTTTAGCTGCATCGGATATCCGCATAGCGGACAGGATTTTTTCGCAATGCTTTGAGGCTTCTCCTCGTTCCAGTTTCCATGTAATACAACATTCTTATAATCCCTTTTCAGTTCCAAAAGGAATTCCGAAGGATTTTGTTCCGGTGCCACAAAAAACACCCTATTTTTGGTTCTCGTCATAGCCACATAAAATAATCTTCGTTCTTCTGCGTAATCTATCGACCTGTCCCCCTTAATTACAAAAGCCAGTACCGGATCATCTTCAATTTTTGACGGGAAACCATATGTTTCATTTTTACCGTTTACAATAATAACATCATCATATCCCAGTCCTTTTGATGAATGTGCTGTCATGAATGTTATATCCAGCTTTGGATATTTTACACTTTTTATTTTACTTCCACCCCGCACGAATTCAAAAAGCCCGGATTTTTCAAGATGGTCTCCATCAAATGCATATCTGCCAAGCAGTAAAATTGTCCCCGGCAGTCTGCCTTCCTGCTTTTTATACATTATCAACTGTGTAAGTGCGGTTTCTACGGCATGTGCAACTGCATAATTGGAACCACTTCTTCTATCTCCTTTTCGGCCTTTGGCCGTGCTATCATATGTATAAATAATAACCGGATCTGTGATATTTTTCGGAGATAATAAACGTTTCCTGATCTGTTCTGAATTTTTCTGAATAAAATTACCGGCAATATCAATAACTTCCTGGGAATTACGATAAGTCTTAACAATTTTAAGCATTTTCGCATATCCCATTTTCTCGGAGAACTTAGTAAATAACGTAATATCCGATCCGCTAAAAGCATAAATTGACTGCCAGTCATCACCAACCGCAATAATCTTAGCGTCTGTAACCTCCGATAAAGCCTTCGTCAGATCAAATCTCTGCCGGGAAATATCCTGATATTCATCGACAATAATATACTTAAAGCTTAGTTTTTGTTTCATCTCTTTTACTTCTCGTAAAAGTCTTGCCGACTCGTTGATCATGTCTTCAAAATCCACGGCCTTATTTTCTTTTAACCATCTATCATATTCCAGATAACAATCATGGCAAATTTCAAGGAATAATCGGCTTCTTACATTTTGTGTAGAATGATACATTCGATTAAATTCTTCCGCATTATAACCGTTCACCTTGAAGTTTGATATAAATCTGCAGATCAGATTAATCAGCTTTCTGACATATCTGTTTTCTTCCCCTGCTACCAGCAGTTCCATAACTTCTTTGTTGGATCTTGGTTTGAGTTCAAATCCCTTTGCTTCCAGAGCCTCTTGCAAATGCTCTGTTAATGGCTTTCCGTCATTGTAGACTGAAAAAGTATAAATCAAAGTAGTATCATGCTGTTTATGCAACTTTATCTTATCATTTATTGCCTTTTTGTATTGTTCAAGTTCATCCTGACTATATCTGTCGTTCTTCCCGTTTTCTGTAATTCCGAAATGTTCAATATAGGCAATTTTACCATTTTGATATATCACGAAATCCGGGGTATACGGCTTATGCGAATACTGTATGTTATACTGATAAATAGGTTCATACTCGTACTCGATATTATTCAAATATAAAAAATTGGCAATCTCTACTTCCTGATGCGATCTCAAAATTTCATTTTGAATTGTTACAGATTTTTTCGTTCTGGTATCTATGACCTCACGTTTAAAATCTTCCAAGTCACTTCTCATCGTGGAATAGTTGGCTTTCGCAATATTGTTAAAAAATCCGTTCAAATCATCGCCTTCATAGGGTGCATCAAAATAAGTCGCGAAAAACATGATGAGTTTATTGACTACACTCTCATTTTTCATCACAGATCCACGAAAATAGTCTCTGATTACAAAATATAGCTTAGAATTATCCACTATATTCAGTTTTTCCTCTGGTGAATTCTTATGAATAATCGCGTTTCCAGTAGAGTGAAATGTCGCTATAGGACATGGTACTCCCAAATCATCCTGTATTTTTTCTTTCAGTTCATTCACCGCCTTATTAGTGAATGAAACAACCAGAATCTGTGCAGGATCAATTCCTTTTTTGTCCACAAGATACTTTACCTTTGCAGCTACCGTTGTTGTCTTTCCCGCTCCGGCGCCGGCAATAACAAGACAATAATCCTCATCCGTAAGTACTACTTTTCTCTGATCCTCATCCAGTACAACTACCGGGTCTACTGCCTTAAGAACATTATCCAGATATTCTTTTTCCTCGACCATTGCTCTGGCAAGAAATTCCTCATTGTGGTCTTCAACATATGTTTCTGCATTATTGTAATAGTCAATCGCTTGTACAATGTCCTTTTCTTCCACACCATTAACATCGCAGAAATTCCCAAGCATACCGCTATCTGATAATACCTCAAAGAAACTTATGATTTTCTGATATTCATCTATATATTTCTTATAGTCACTTCTTGCAATGTATCTATCTTCTGCAAGTAATTTTTCCATGTGAGATGCAAATTCCATAAGTTTTATGCAATTCTCATTACGCGGAACATTCTTCACAGAACTTTTCGCTTTATTATCTATATCAACGTTGGACACATCTTTTTTTGATCCAAAGATTTTGCTGAGAAGTCCCATCATCTGTACCCCCACTATGATCATACTACTTGCTGTACATTATAACATTTTGAAATTGTTTACGCATTAACTTTCAGTAGAAAATCAAGGGGCCTAAATTTTCTATTTAAATTCTGCCTGCTTAAGTGGTAGATTTCCTTATATTTGACTGAAAATATTATACATACTAATTTTCAGTAATCCTCTTTTGATTCCTTTATTATTAATTTAGCACAGTATATGTCATATAAGCCAGACTTTACTGTGCTAAATTAGCTTGCGAAATAACTATTTTCGACAATTATAAATAACTATTTCTAAACAAATTTTATTCTAATAAATATGCCATCCTCTCTCCTTACATTTACCGTTTTTCATTGAGCCATTCTCTTTCTCACTTAATGCAGCTTAGTTATCCCCTATTTGATCTGATTCTGTATTCTCAGTCAATATATTTCCCGCAAGAATAGTTTCTTTATTTTCTTGAATAAAATTCTCTATCTGTTGCAAATAATAATTTGGAATACCAAAATACTTTCTAGGATCCAATTGATAAATATAATCATTTTCAACATGATTAGTCTCATTAACAAACTTACATGCTGCTGGATATTTTTTTCTTAGTAATGACAGCGTTCCTTCTACCCTCTCAAAAAGTAACCTAATTGAGATAATTCTATGATATAAATCATCCGACGACATTGAACTAATCAAAATTTCTGTAGACGTTCCATTTATTAAATCAGTATACGATTTGTTCGGAATATATTGTGATACTTCTCTCATTCCCTGCTCAAGTACATCCGCAGATATCTCTTGGCCATCCTTATATATCGGATTTTGTCTTCCGTGAATTACATTTGAAAGAACTTCATAAATTGCTGATGTTCCGAATTCAGGCTTAGTTAATTCAACATATTTGCGCAAATTCACAATTTTAACAGCCATACTTGCATTTGAAGACATTACAATATCTTTGGTTAGTTCTACAGTATTTTTCAAATCATTCATCGTAATTGGCGATTCGCAAATCGATCCCTCAATATTCTGTATAAATGAAGCATGAACCGGCGTAATCAATCCATATCGCGTAAAGAAGTTTCCATGGACATAATCAATAATTGGTTGGAAATCATGTGTTAGCATCAATACTGTTTTCTCTTTAAAACTATCCTTTTTATTATCAAATAGCCTTCGAATAATTCCAAATTTCTTTTTTTCATCAAATGCCGATATTGGATCATCCAAAACAATGAGATCTGCATTATCACTAATTGCTTCAAACATAAACATAACAAGCGAAAATGCATTTTTCTCTCCCCAACTAAGTCGATTTTTAGGATCTACAACCATTTCCTTCTGAAATTCACAGGGAACTAAGTACGCTTTAGCATGCTTTTCTCCATCCTTTTCCAGACAAAAATTATAGGGAAATCCGGCAATTGTAAAAAACTGATTAATGTCATCCTGACGCTGAGCTATTAACTCATCAAGTTTCTTTTCGTGTTGCAAAAACAAGCCTTTTAATTGCCCTGTTTTTCCCTTTAATGCATTTATCTTATCTGAAACATGATAAATAAGTTTTTTTATTAAATCAGTCGCGTAAAATGATTGAAGTTGTCTTTCCTCAATCACTAATTCCGATAGACTTTGCTCTAAATTAACAAGTTGAGCATGCGTGACATTCATTGGTTTAAACATACAAATCTTTTCAATTTTTTTATACAGATAATCTGTTTCTTTTGCAAGCATTTGAAGTTCAGCATATAGTTCATCAGCCTTTGTATTATCGCCAATATATGATTCTAAAACATCTACGGCATCTGGCAAAATATATCCTTGATCAACTGCCTGTTGTACATATTCTAAAACAGCATTTGCTACCGACAATGCCGAATTTTTAAATACTTTTGATATAATCTCATTTTGACTCCTAATACTTGAAGGTAAAATATTTGTACAAAATGGGCAATCATTGCCACACATCTGTTTTATACCATCATTGCGCCATTTGGCCCATTTAGCAACGCTTGGTAAATCTCTACTATAAAATGGTTTATACGCTTTTAATTCTGAATAATGATTAAAGCCCCCTCCATTTCCATTAACAAATTCGGCAACACCCCCTCTTCGAGATACTGTTCCATCAGAGGCTTTTACTGCCGCAGTATATTGTGGCAAAAAAGTTCTTAGGTTATGAATCGCATCAATATTGTTAATCAAATCTTGCAACTCTTCAAGCATCCTTTCAATTTGTGCTGCTAGCGAATCGCATTTATCCGATTTAAGAAAAACCTGGAATGAATCATCAAGAAACTCATCTCCTTGAAACAAATAGGAATTCACATAATCCTCATTAAACACCTTCACCACATGGAAGTAAGGATTATCAACAGTTGGTTGACTATTGTCATTTGAGCCATATGGTTTAAAGTCTTTTAATCTATCTGTCTCATTATTCGCCTGGGCATATATCGCTTCACTTATCGTTGATTTTCCTGTTCCATTAGAACCATATTTTATATTTAATGATTTTTCAACAATTTCTATTGTAGCATCTGAAATACAATTGCAATTTTTAACCCGAATATACTTATCCATTTATGCTCCTTTCTGATCTAGCACCGAACATTATTAATCTCAATAATGTTTAAATTATTCTCTATTATATACATGGTGATTTTCGACAGAATCTTACAAAAAACTTTTTGGGCACACTTCGAAGTTGAGCTCAGTTTTCACTACTCAATTGCCAAAATAAATTCCATTATGAATAATAAAAAGTACCGGCATTGGTTTTTTCAACCAATGCCGGTACTTTCGTCTCTGCGGTTCCGGTCTCCTAAGTGGTATATCTTATTCTATTTTGACGCTTACTTTCTTTCCGGAAAACACTATTCCAAATTTCAAAATATCCTGAGTGCCATTTTCCTTCATTTCTACATCATATCTTTTCTTACCAATCTGGGCTAACGCTTCATCTGCAAGTTCTGAAAGTTCATCCGCACTCAGGTTCTTTTTCCACTTAAGCTCCATAAGGATTCCGGGATATCTGTCTTCCCTTGGGAATAGGCAATGTCATATCGGCCATCTCCGGACTCTCTGTTTGACTTAATCTTATACTGATTATCCATCAAAGCAATTAACCCAAGAACTAATCCATGATAGAAACCCTCTGCTCCGGCATCATAGAAGCTGACTGATTTATCCATATATTCAGCAATTGCTTTCTGCAGGTTCTTATAATCATTCGCATAGAGACTTTCTGCAATCTTATTGGCTGTCGTTCTTGTGATTGCTCCAATCTGTAACAAGTGTGACAAAACCTCACTCTTGTATACAGCAGCTATTTCCCTATTTGGAATAGATACCTCACACAGATAAGAACCATCTGCCTGCAACTCTTTCTTTGGTGTTTTCAAATAACCAGCCACCAATAACAAGCTATAAATATTCGCCGGATCCTCAGAAAGAGATCTGTAAACGACATTCTGATCAATTCTTGCAATAACTCTTTCACCTTGCAGCAAAGAATAAAGTCTTTCTGTAATATCCTCCGTTGCCACCTTAAGGACATCTTCCAAAATTTCATTCTTTCCGGTATTTACCCAATAAGCCTGCGGAATACATCCCCTTGAAATATAATTGATTACAGACCACGGATTATAGATTTCTGTACTTCCAAATAAATATCCATCATACCAATCCTTAAGTTCCTCCTCTTTATCAAGAACTCCATAATACTTAAGCATTTCTCTCACTTCTGAAACTGTAAATCCAAAGAACTGATCATACTCTTCATCCATCACAGAATTCACAGTTAAATTATTCAAACCACTAAAGATACTTTCCTGAGCAATTCGAAGAATACCGGTCAGAAATCCATAAGTAAGATTCTTATTATCTTTAAAAGCTCCTGAGAAAAAGTTTCTCATAAACCCAATTATCTCATCGTAGAAGTCTTTGGAATAACCTTCCTGAATCGGCGTGTCATATTCATCAATAATAATGATTGGTGCTTTACCGTAATGCTTGGTAAGCATCTGAGACAGCTTCGCTAATGATGCAGTCAAATCAACTTCTGAAGCATCGCCGTTTATGATTTTTGCAAAATATGTCTTTTCATACTCTGCTATTCTTTCACTGGTCGCAAGCTCCTGATGTCTTCCAAACTCCTCCTGTAATAGATCTCTAATCTTATCGAGAGTTGCCTTCCAGGAATCAAACTTAACATCCTTGAAAGTAAGAAATACAACCGGATATTGCCCCTGCTGATTGCGGTATTCTTCACCGCATTGCCAAATTGCTTTATCCTCGAAATATTTACTTGTATTCTCCTCTGAAATCTCAAAAAAGACTCTGAGCATATCCATATTCAATGTCTTTCCGAAGCGCCTCGGTCTTGTAAACAAAGAAACCAATGGCTTCTGATCAAGGAATTCCTTAATCAACATCGTTTTATCTACATAGTAATAATCTGCCTGTGCTCTGACATAATCAGAAATGCCAATAGGTAATGGCTTTCTTGTAACTCCTGCTGAATGTCTGACATATTTCCCGGATGTGATTCTTCCATCAATTGGCTTCTTAGCATCATCTGGAATCTTCCACATTTTTCCTACCTTTATAGCACCATCAATCTTATTTTTTTTACAAAGGTCATTAACAGTACGTTCTGATAATCCCCATTCTGTCGCTATTTGTTTACAGTTCTTCATCTAATCAGGCTCCCATCACTTTACTGAAATTACGCATCTCCTTTCCGTATATTATACGCATTTTTCCGCAATATATCAATATCATTTTGATATATTGCGGAATCATATTGCTGTTTAAATGTAAGTTTGAGCTTTATCTGTCTTTTATTCTATCCATATCTTCCAACATATCTCTTAATATATTCTCCTGATACCCCGCCTTTTTCTTCTTTCTTACCTCTCTTGCCGTCTCGCGTAGAACAGGATTCTCTACAGCGTCCAGTTTTTTCATGGATATTTTCCCAATCTCTTCTTCCGAAAGACTTTTCGCATAATCCTCCTCCGACATTCTCCACACATGGATCCGGTCCCCATATTTTCTCCAGAGTCTGTCGGCAATCCGGATCCCGTCCGGATCGATGTCTCCGCTATAGTAGATATCCGCTCCACTATTCAACAGAAAGGGAATCAGTTTCACAGCGGCGCTCCGCAGCTGGCCGGAAGTACATAGTAACGTCACATTCCTTTGTTCCAGATGCTTCAGCAAGTAGCTGAACACCATCTCATTTTCTACAATATAAACCTTATCTCCTGTCGGTTGTACCGCTGTCAGCTCCTGCAGATTTTCCATGGTGACAGCACAGGGCTCCTGTCGTCTGCAAAAGGTGTCATATGCCGGGTGCCAGTCACCGTCAACCTGTAATCGCAATCCATAGATATGCACGATAGAGGAAATATTATCCGGTACGATTCCGTTGGACAACAGTAATTCTCTCCACTGATGGGCATTTGCCGGATAATCTTCTTCCGTGGCATAACACATCCCGTGAACCAATAATTGTCCTCCGGTTGTTCCCTGATCAAAGTAATGGGGATTTCCAGATACTTCCGCGGAAAATACCGCCAGGGGATATTCCTCTTCCGTCTCTCGAATATCTTCCAGCAAAAGGATCGCCTTTCCCACAGTTTTCAACAGTTTTTCTGTCTTTTCTCTGTCCCTTCCATATTCTCTGATTACTGTCTGATAGCCATACTTTTTTTGAGAAAACATATCCTGTAGCCAGGAGACCGCAATGGAATCCGGACCTGTACACTCTGTCAGATAGCTCTCTACAGTTTCAAAAAAATCTGCCTTTCCCCGCTCTGCCTCCTTCTGTCTCTCCTGCGTGGTCAGCATTTTTCTGCCGAAATATGCTTCCAGTACTTGTTCAAAATCCACAGGAGCAAATTTTGTGTATTGCAATCCCTTTTCAAATTCCGCAAAAGGAAAACGTATGGTATTTTCATAAAATGTCTTTCCAAGTATCCCACCGATGGCTCTCCGCTCTTCTTCGGAAGTATTTTTCAGTGTAATGATCCCTGTTACTTTTCCGTAAGTTTTCCATTTCTTTTCAAATTCCGAAAAGCATCTCCGGTACGCAGAATTTCCTCTAAAATATTCCGCACATGCTTCATTATTGTTCATCTAAAATCCTCTCATGTCCGTTCCACGTATACCGGATCACCGATACCACCTGGGAGTTCTCCGGACGATGAAGTTCCGCAATCCGAAGGCCTTTGACCGTCTCAAAGCATCCCCACAGTGCCTGGGAATTCATGATATAGTCGAAATCCAGCTTATGAACCAGTTCAAACATACTTTTGATATTCTTGTCGTCGACACCGGCAAATGCCTCATCCAGTGCAATAATTCTGGGATGATCTTTATTGTCTGCCTTTTTATACTGTGCATTTACCGCTCCGAACAACGGCACATACATGGCCATTGCTTTTTCGCCTCCGCTGAAACGGTTAAATGCGGCATTTGTCAACGGCTTTTTCGTCTCTTCGCCGCGCCGGAAAAACATCTGGAATTCAAACCATTTCCGGTAATCCAGGGCATCTCTTACCAGTTCCATGTAATTGATGATCGTTCCCGTCTCTTCCAGTTTTGCCTTTTCTGCACGTATTTTACTGCGGAAATGCCCTGCTACTTTTTCAATATCATCCAGGGTAAGCAGCTCCCGGTCACGCAGAAGGATCTGCTCCAGATCCGCTGTATCCAGTTCTTTTTCGTTGTCAGCTTTGCAGGGCTTCCATTCCAGAGAAAAACGAAGTCCCATGGAGGTATCGATCTCCTGCATGAGCTTTGACATGTCTTTTGCCCACTTTCTGCTCTCTGCTATACGATCCGTAAGCTGCTGGCTGATCGTCTGGGATAGAATGTCTTCAAAAAGTTCCCGATCCTTTTTCTGTATCAGCAGTTCCGTCTCTTCGATTGCGGTCTTCAGAATATTGTAAAATTCCTCCAGGTATACCTTTTTCCCGTTCCAGGTAGAAATAATACGTACCCGCTTACGCACAGCATCGATGTCCCCCGTATCGCCGAAGCATTCTTCCATGGAAGTTCCGTAGCTTGCCAGACTTCCGTTATGTTTCAGATATACTGTATGCAATGCCTGTAGCAGTTCTCCGGGTTCTCTGTTCTTATCGCTTTCCCGCAATATTTTTACAGCTTCTCTGGCACATTCATAGACTGTCCGTCCTTCCCGGTTCAGAATCAGTTTCAGATCCAGTTCCTCTTCAAAATAGTTTCTGAGCGTGGTTTCTTCTATAATGTACTGTTGCAGCTTTTCTTTTTGTTCCGGCAGTTCTTTCTGTAATGTCTGTAACCTTTCTTTGAGGGTGGCTCCCAGAAGTTTCAGGTCCTCCAGTTCCTTGTCGATCTGCGAAAGTTCTTCCTTCAAACGTTTCAGCCGGTTTGCCTTTTCCAGCAATTCCGGACTCCTCAGATACTCTTCCAGCTGACGGATCTGAATCTCACTGGCTTTTGCCCGGGTGCTGTAAGTTCTTTTTTCCGTATAGGCTTCTTCCAGATTCTCCCGGTATTGCTCTATCCGTTCTTTTCTGTCCAGACAGCCGATCTGTTCCGTCTGTATATGCAGCAGTTCCTGCCTTGCGCTCTGCCATATCCTTCCATATTCTTCTGCTGCACCGCAGGCTTCCTCATAAGCCGCCACTGTTCTGCTATAGGGCAGCATTTTACAAGCTTTCAATACCTCCTGATATTGCCGGTTCTTCTGCTCGGAAAGTCTGTGTTCCTGATCCTGTTGTTTCAGATATTCGTTTTCCAACGTCTCCAGAATACGTTCCAGCTCCCGTTTCTCCGACAATGCGATCTGAATCTCCGAAAAGTCAGGAATCTCCTGATATTCCACCTGTAATCTGTCCATACGTCCCTGCAGTTGTGCAATTCCGGTGTTCCACTCTTCTATGGTCCTGCTGATGCTTTCTATCTGCTCCTGCAATTCCCGGATCTTTTGCTCTTTTCTCCGTTTTCTCGCCAGATATCCCACATATTCTGCCGCCTGCTTGTCCGCTTTACCGGCTAAGATTCCCTGCCGGAAGCTGCCATCTGCACCGAAACAGATTCCCTGTGTCTTTCCTTCCTCTTCATAAATATTGCTGAGGATTTCCAATACCGGAGTTCTTAATTCCTGCGGTAGATCGTCACTTACTGTCAATCCGGAAAAATGGCTGTTCCCCGGCCCGTCCGTCTGCAGGACAGCATCCAGGAACTCCGGATGGTCTGCTTTTATTTTCACAAAATCTTCCGGTGTCACCACCAGGGCATCCAACATTCCGGTCATTTGCATTTGTGCTTCCAGTCTCGCACAGGCACTCTCCTCCAGATCTTTGGCAAACTCTACCGTTCTGTAGAACGGAATGGCTGTGATTCCTGCCTGTGCCAGGGATACTCTGGATTTTTCGACTGTCTCATCCCGTTCTGGCTCCAGTTCCTGCTGTTCCTGCACCTTTTTAAGCTGTTCCCGGACATCTTTTAGGATTCCTTCCTGAATTTCCCTCTGATACTGTTTCTCATTCTTTGCGTCTGTAAGCTGTTGACGCTGTCTTTCATAATCTGCGCGGAAATCCCCCTGTATCTCCACGCCATCCGCTACGGTATCGTATCGTCTTGCTTTCTGCTCCGCCTGCAGGAGAACCTCACGTTCCGGATGCCATTCCTCAGATGTTTCCGCTCTGTGAAAGACTTCCGTGATCCATGCATCGATTCTGTCGGCCACCTGTTCTTCTGCCATCTCCAGCCGTTGCTCTTCCGCTGCTTTTTTCTTCTTCGTCTCCTCCAGTCGGCTGGCGGCTTCCTCGTATTGTCCGGATATCAATTCATATTGACTGAGTGCTGTTCTTCCTGTCGTCAGCTGATTTTTCCATATTTGCAGATGCTCCGCAATCTCGTCTCTTTCTTCATATTCCTCCAGTCCGATTTTCTCTTTTGCCTTCTCATGATGTTCCCATTGCAGAATTTCCTGTTGTTCTTCCAGATCTTCCCGCTTTTCCTTTAAAGTATCACGACGCAGTTCCAGCTGTTCCTCCAGCTTTTTCAGAACAATCTCTTCTTCCCGGATCCGCTCCCTGCCATCTTCGATCTTTTTCTCCCAGCGTTGCTCTCCATCCACAGCCTCCTGATGCTCTGCCTTTAATTTTTCCAGTTTCCGATCCGCATCTTCGAGTTCCGGATCCAGAAGAGCGTTGCGTTCCGTTTCTTTCAACTTTTTCTCTGCTGTAAGTCTCTCCGTATCCTGCACTGCCCGGTTCTGCTCTTCCAATGCCTCGCTCTGCCGCTGTTCCTGATCTGCCAATATTGCCTGTTCTTTCTCCACTTCCTGCTTCTTGCCCAGATAACCCTGCGCTTTCTTCGCAAGCATATATTGGTTATATCGGGTATATTCGTTGCGGATGATCTTCACATCATCGAAGGCGCGGTTGAGCATCTCCAGGCTGTCCTGGATCTCGTCCATTTTTTCCATGGCATCTACCATGGGCCGCAGCTCTTCGTCCGTCAAAGTCTGCAAGGAATCATTCAAAATATCATACACTTTGGTCGGTTTAAACTCTTTGGAAAGCTTGGGAGCGCGCACCTTCACCAGCAGTTTGATGAACTGCTCATACTGTTCTTCTTTTCGGAAACCGAAAATATATTGGTTGACATGCTTTTTGTATTCCGACGGACTGTCTGTGAAAAAATTGTCCTCCCCCAGTTCCGCCTTCATCTCCCGCTTATCCCGGGGAATTTTATTCGATCCCACTTCCTTATACAGCCACAGATCATATCCTACTCTGCGTCCGTCCAGAATCACGAAGCCCCAGAAATCCATCGGTTTCCCACGTTTTGCCTTCTGACCGATTCCTATGGTACGATATTCTCCGGAATCCTCTTTCCAAAATTCCAGAAACAGATAGCCGGTAGACTCCTCCTTGCCCTCTTCTCCCAGAAAATAATATTCCATCCGGCGGTCACTGGAGCCAAAAGGATCCAGGCGGCTCGGTGTACGGTCTCCATCCAGTACAAACGGGATAAAACTCTGTGTCGTAATAGATTTTCCGGATCCATTCTGTCCTCGGAGAAGGAGTTTTCCATCCTCGAATTCAAAGTCCTCTTCATCATATAACCAGAAATTTACAAAACCGATCCGGTTCATTTTCCAACGTTCACTCATTCTTCTCCGCCTCCTTTGTAGTCCGCCGGGTACTGCCCTGCCAGTCTCCCTACTGCCGGCAATATCACAATCTGATTCTCCCTGCGGTCAGCCATCATCCAGTCTTCCATATACTTCAAAATGGTTTCCACAAGCCTGTCTTCATCCATTTCGCCGTATTCCTTGCTCCATGCATCCTTCCATTTACGTCTGCTGCCCACGATGATATCCCTGAATGTCGATTCGGGCATGGCAATACATTCGTCTTCCTGTAATTCTATGTTTCCTTCTTCCAACCGCCTCTGTATCTCTGCACAGATCAGTAATACGCTTTCCGAAATCTGGGCCTCCCGGGGATGTACGGTTCCGTAGCAATCGTCTGCTTCCAAAGCAAAAAATGCTGCATTCCGGTAGATTTCCAGATTTCCTCCCATGTTTTCCCGCAGATATCTGCCGACCCATTGTCTCTGATTTTTCAAGTATAATGCATCAGCGTCCTCTGTACTGTCCCAGTAAAGTGCCGGGCAGACTGCCAGCTGCCGGTATACCCGGTTAATACGCCGTGATCCTCTGTTTTCCTCAAATTCCTCAAAATCTGTCTTTTCAAAATCCTTCCAGGATTCATATCCGGAAATGTCGGTAGTAAAGCTGCTGGTAAAATATTTCGAATAGCCTGTATTTTCATACAGTACTTCCTGCCCGGCTTCCTGGCTGAAGGATTCACTTTTTCCTTCATACACCCTGAGCATCTGCAGCCGTTCCATATACTGCAATACCCGGACCAGTGATTTTCTCTGTGTAAAGGAGGTCCAGTCCACCGGCATGTAATTTTTCAGTTGTGTCTCCACATAGTCGATCAGTTCCGACAGCAAAAACTGCCTGCCCTCCTCGGCATCCTCCAGATACATCAGCACCACACATAGTATGCAGTAGTCCCGAATGTCCGTAAACTCACTGATTCCCATAAATGCTTCTGCATGCGCCGGCCTCTTCTCCAGTTTTAACAGCTTCTCTGTATGTATCAGCTTCCATCCCAGTTGTTCTCTGATAAAACGTTGAAAGTTCGGAATATCCCGTTTTACTTTATAAAAAGTCTCCTTGTCACTGTCCCGGCAGATCCAGAATTTTTCCATTAAGGTTCTGATTTCATTCATTTTTATTTAAACTCCAATGTATAATCCGGCATTTTCAAGTCGCCATCTTCGCATTTCAGGACACAGCTGCCGTCTTTTCTCTTCAGCTGATACTCCTGTCCGTATTCCGTCCGCCCCGTCTTTTCTGAGCTCATATTGGCCTGAGCGATCCACTGCAGGAAAATGGCTCGTGTGTCTTCGGAAACCACTTCGTCAATCTCTGCAAACCGGATCTTCTGCTCCCTGATATACCGGAGTACCACTTCCTTCTGCTTCTGCGCCTGTCGCAGGTAGCTTTCCCGCTGTGCCATTTTTTCCAACGATTTATCGGCAAAACCTGTTCTGTCTTTTCTCTCACGATACCCTCTCGTGTGAGGCTTCAGCAAAAACATTGCCGGCTCTTCCTGATAAACACTGTTATTAATGCCATCCTCGTCTCTCGGAATATTAGTCTTATAATGCTCGATCTGCTGCACTCCGAAGACATGCGCCGACAATTTATGGGCTTCCTCCAGATCCTCACATTTCAAGAACAATTCCAGAAATTTTTTATAATCATCCTTTCGGCTGATGCCCCAGTTCTGAACCTGTACGATCAGGGCTGCATTTTGAATAATGTTGCGTATAATATCACTGGTGATCTTCAATACTTTTTTAGCTTCGCATTCCTGTCCCCGTCCGTCCACGAACCAGTTTTTCAGGGAATACCATTTTCCGTATACATTTTCCCGGATGCTAGGCTCGGCATTTCCATGTATTTCCAACAGTGCATGGGGAATATCCAGTTCACTTGCCACAACCCGCTCCAGAACCGTATTCTCCATGCACTCTGTATTCTTTTCCAGCAGCTGTTCCATCCGCTTGGAATGCCGCTGTAATTCCTGCACAAATTCATTCAGATATTTAATAAATTTGTCCTTATGAACCATGAATTCCACGGATTTCATCAACTTTTCTGTTTTCCCGGAATAGAAATCCCGCAGATAGTCCTGATAGTTCTGGTTGAGTCTCTTGAAATCTTCCTGTAATGTCTGCCACCATTCGTTCACCGTGCGAAGTTCCGCGTTTTCCATCTCCTCCGTCTCATCCAGACTTCTCTCCAGACGAACGAAAAAGTTTGTCGACAGATTTCCCGATTCCAGAAATAAATTTTCCAGGCGTACCGTCAGACGCTCGATCTCCACGGCATATTCCGACATGGTATAGCGATATTGCTTATTTTTATAGTCCGCTATCGTGTACACTTTTCCGGGATCCTGTATCGGTGTAAGATTTTTCCACTTTACAAGTGCTTCCAGATCCTGAACCAATTGTTCCATGGAATACAGTTCAAACGCGTCATCTTCTTTTAAAAATTGAAAGATATCCTCTTTATATAGCTGAAAATGCATCTTTTCATATTCCCGATAAAAGCACCTCATAATTTTTCGATATACAGGTGCATTCTGTACGGATAAATAGGAAGTTTCATTGATCTGTTCAAAATGATCCATCCGTTTGTTCCCCTCTCAAGTATCTTATTAAGTACTATTATCTATATTTTATGTCCTATTTTCAGTACTCTATTGTGTTGCCTAAATAAATGCAATCATATACAATGGCAATGTCACAATCCCCTCTTCGCTCACACCTATGTTGCCATCCACAAATTTGTATCCATAAGATATATCTTTGTTATTTTTCATCAACCATTTTAATGAATTTGCCCGGGTATTTCCGCTCTTGACTTCAATGGGAACCACGCTCCCGTCTTTTTGGATGATAACATCGATTTCTCTTTTCGTTGTCTCATTTTTATAGAAATAGATCTGATATCCCTTCTTATAAAGAGCATCCGCTATTGCACATTCATAGATACCACCTTTTGAATTTCCTGCTAATGTGTTTTCCACAATATGTTGCTTTAAAGAAAAGTCCTTCATCGCCATCAACAGTGATAAATCTGTTGTATACGCCCGGAAAAAGTCGTCTCTTGCATAATCATCCAGATCAAATCTGACATCTGTAACCAGTTTACATAATTGCACCATATCTGCCCGAAGCAGCCATTCCACACTTGAATAATATTTTTGTGCCCTTCCACCATGCTCGATTTCTTTATATTGAAATTTATGATTTTCCTTATCTAATAGCTGCTTTGCCAGTGAAAGATAGCACTTCTCTGCCTTCACCTTTTCTTCAGCGGTTGCATAATATGCTATGTCATATTGATATCCCTGTAAGAGACTTCTTTGGACCCTGTCAACTTCTCTGAAATCCTTCGTATCTATATACTTCTGTACCACTTCCGGCATACCGCCTGTTGCAACATACTGTCTGTAGTAATTCATCATCTGTGAATGAATTGCCTCCGGTATTACTGTCTTTAAATGCAGATACCCGCAAAGATTCCCTATCATTTCTTCGGAAATCCCAATTCCCCAAAGAAATTCTTCGAAATCCATCCCGTACATTCTCAGATAATCAACATACCCTACAGGATAGGAAGATGCTCGTTTATAGTCGATTCCCAGAAGTGATCCCGAGGTAATGACATCATATCTGTTGTCTGTTGCCCAGAACTTGAGCGATGTGATCGCTTCCTGACATTCCTGAATTTCATCCAGGAAAATCAAAGTTTTCCCGGGAACAATTTTCTTTTCCGGAAAACGAAAACGCATAGCCATAATCATATTGTCTACTGTCAGATCTCCAGCAAAAATATCCATTGCAGATGGCATCTGCTTAAAATTAATTTCAAGCAGTTCCTCAAAGTTCTCTTCCGCAAACCGCTCGATGATATATGTTTTCCCCGTTTGTCTGGCTCCCTGGACAACCAGGCATTTTTTGTCCTTTGTATCCAGCCAGTTTTTAATAAACGTTGTTGCTTTTCTTTTTAGCATAATACACCTCAAATTGATAGAATTTATTACAATTAATGTTTATTATCAACATTTTAGAACGATAAAATGTTTTACTTATCAACATTTCAGAAAATTATATCATTCTTTTTGAGCTTCGACAAGACGCAGATGCATACATATTATTATAAAAAACAGCTCATTCCATGTTCTTCCACATTTCATGAGCCATTTTTCCATATATTCCCACATTTTATAAACTTTTATTTATTTTCACTTGTGCCCGAGCAGTCTTCCTCCCCCATTGTAAACAAAGATTTCCCATTATAGCAATCTGGACTGAACAGTCCCTGCCTATGGGTGACTGGGGTAAATACCTTCGTCTCCCCTGGAGCGATCTCTTCATGATTGAAGATCAGGCTGTGTCCCCTTTGATTTTTGATCACGGCCTGCTTAATATTATCGGACCAGTTGTAGGTCTCCATGACATCACCGAATCCCTTCGGAAAATACCGGAAATCCAATGCGCTGGGATCTTCTTCGGTGGCATATTTCATGTATAGTACACTGTCCTGAAACATTCCAATGTGAACTCCCGGTTTCACAATTCCCACAGCATCTCCCAGGTGGTATACCAGTGTGCTTCCACTCTGAACGCTGGATACTTCGATATAGACGCAGTCTTCATATTTCCCGGCAATTTCGAACAGGCGCTGTTTCTCCTGTTCTTCCATCTGCGCAATCTCCCGCTGTCCTCCTGTTTTTACTGAAAGTATACCAGATTCGGAGAATAATGTCATTCTACCGGTGGTTGATTTTTATATTCCGTATTTTTTTCTCAAAACAGCATATACTTTCTATTATTTATATGCAAGTCAATTTGTTGCATTTCTTGTCTTGCATGCAAGACAATATTTGTATATAATTGTTTCATATAAAGGAGATTTTCATATGAATCGAGACACACTGAAGCAAATAATGATCGACCAAAAAGAAAGCTACCTCAATAATCCCTTGATTCCCCGGAAGTATTTTCTAGAGGAGAATGTAAATTACTGTTTTGTGGGAATCAGAAGAACCGGTAAATCTTATATGATGTATCAGAAAATCCAATCTCTGATAGAAAAGGGGGTTCCCGTCTCCCAAATCGTATATGTCAATTTCGAGGACGAGCGTCTCCTGGAAATAACCTCCGACGATCTGAATATAATTTTGGAAATCGGAATAGAACTTTCCGGCACAGCCAATCGGCCTTACTTGTTTTTTGATGAAATTCAAAATATTGACGGATGGGAAAAGTTTGTCCGCAGAATGGCAGATATGAAATACCGGATAGATATCACGGGCAGTAACAGCAAAATGCTTAGTAATGAAATTGCTTCTACTCTGGGTGGGCGTTTTGTGATTCTTAATGTTTACCCCTATTCCTTTTCGGAATATCTTGTTGCTAATCACAAAGATAAAAATTATCTTAACGTGATCAGCACAAAAGACCGGGCAGAAGTTCTCAGTTTGTATCATGAATATATAACTTATGGAGCTTTCCCTGAGCTGGTCGATATCAGGAATAAACGAAGTTTTCTAAATAGCATTTATCAAACGGTGTATCTGGGGGATATTATCACAAGAAATAAGATTACAAATGATTTCGCAGTGAGACTGATTTTGAAAAAAATAGCAGAATCCGTTACCAAACCTTTATCTTTCAGCCGACTTACCAATATATTAAAAAACGCAGGAGCATCCCTGGGAAAACAAACCGTTATAAATTATGTTGGTTATATGACTGACTCCTATCTGCTTTTTACACTCCGGAATTATGCGGCAAAACTTATTGAAAAAGAAACCTCACCCAAATATTACTTCATGGATACCGGTCTTCTTGGTCTTATGCTGTTAGACTGTCAGTCCGCACAATTAGAAAATCTCGTAGCTATTGAACTGGTTCGTCGCTACGGAATAGAAAACGTTTATTTCTTCGAAAATAATGTTGAAATTGATTTCTATGTTCCCTCCGAGCAGCTTGCTATTCAGGTCAGTATGCAGATTCTTGACAACATTGATACGAAAGAAAGAGAAACCAAAGCTTTCACTAAACTCAAGAACTTTATTCCTGATATTACATGCCTTCTTATCACTAACAGTGAAGAAGCAGTTCTCGAATGCAATGACATTGTCATTGATGTTGTCCCTGCCTGGAAATGGCTGTTAGACGCAGCGGACACCTCCTCCCACTGATCACATGGCATCTTTCTAAATAAACCATAACCACCGGCTGGGCCGGTGGTTTTTTCTGCCCCTATAAGGGGCTGTTACCAGCACTGGGTGTTTATGATACACTAAAATTACCAGAAAAAAGCGTCAGAATTTCCTGAAATCAGCAAGGGATTTTCCTCAAAAAAGTCCGGCACCGCCGGTTGTTCAGGCACAGCCATCCAAGCTGGATCCGTTTAAGCCGGTTATCCAGGAGTGGCTGGAATCCGCGCCCACACGGTTGATATCCTTACCAGTACTCCTCTCCCCAGTACCTCGCCAGCACGCTCTCCATATTCGCTCTGCCCACTGGATTCGCGGTATGGATCTCCACAGGGTAAAAGGTCTCCCGCTCCGCCAGCCAGTCCAGTAGTTTGATGGCATCGCCGCCCTGACTTGCAAAATCTCCCAGGTCATGGTCGAGATCCAGCACCTCGACCTCGATGCCATTTCTCTCCGCCTCGCGGATCAGTGTCTTGGCTTCATTCACGGATCTGGCGCTCTCATATCCCCAGGGTGCCGGGCGGAGATCATCTAACCATATTTTCATTCTTTCTTCCTCGGTATATCTCCATCAACATTTTGTAATGCAAAAATGTACTTCCCATCAACATTTTGTAATTTTCACTTCCATTCCTGCAGGCTGTCGATCTCGGTCCCGCAATATTCACACACGCCTTTGGTCACATCAATATTGGCATCGCATTTGGGGCATTTGATCACGTGGATCCCGCTGTCCAGGGTCATGACTCTGTCGTTGTGGCTGAGGGAGAAGGTATCCTTCTGATATGCGGATGTGATCCGGCCACCTCGCAGATACACCAGTCTGACCTGTAACTCCACATCCACGCACAATATGCCGTTCTCCACATGCTCCTGCAGACCGGTATAGTCCATAATGTCGTAATCAATGACATCCGGCCGGGAATAGTAGCGTCTGCCGGCTTCGTAGTGCAGGTTATTATAGAACCGCTTTTTATCGATGCCGGTGCCGGTCCAGAATTCCTGCTGCCGACGGTTCTGTTTTTCTTTGTAGCGTCTGACTGGCCCCAGTACCGCATAAGCATCGCACAGGTAGAAAAAGTAATAGAGGATCATAGCCAGGATTGTGCTGTAGATGAAAATCTTGCCCACATCATAGCCATTGAAGGTCCTGGAGGTATTTATGATCCACAGGCTGCATAGCAGGAATGATACGATGTAATCTACCACTCCCGTGACGATCCGGTAGACCGGGCTTTGCAATACCAGGTCATAATGGTGCTTGCTGCCCAGCTCCTTGTCTGCGTAGTCAATGTTAGAGGCCGCATCACAGCAGGGACAGCCGTTCACAAATTCCTTTACTTTGCCGGTAAAGCCGCAGTTTTCACAGGTATGCTGTGCCTCTTCATCCATTCCGGATACATAGGTATACTCCATGCGGGAATCGAAGATTTTCTCTGTATGGAGCAATTTCCCCTGCCGGAAATACTCTTTGCGGCATCGGATACCACTGTACACATCATCCTGACAGGTTCCGTCTGTGGACCGGTACCTCAGGGTGCCATCGACGATGTAGGTAGTCTTGATATTGACGCCGCTTTCTGTAAGCCTGCGCATTTGAAGTGTTTCGGATATGAATGCCATTGCTTTCGTGTCCTATCTGTTATTGTTGTTATTATTGTTGTTATTGTTATTATTGTTGTTATTGTTATTATTGTTGTTGGAAGAGGAACCACCGCTGCTGCCGGAGCCTGAGGATGGTGTGTAATGAGGGAACACTTTGAATTCTGTCCGTGACAACAGGATTCCGTCAATGCTGCTGTCGGTGCAGTTCGCCATGATCACCTTCTGGGTTGTTACAGTATTCTGCCCGATGATGAGGGACAGATTCTGTCTGCCTCCCTTGATGAAAGCCTCCGGCTCCTGCTCCAGGAAATGATAGATCTCCCAAAGCTCCTCCTCTGTTACCTCATAATATTTCGTCAGTTCCACGCAACGCTTCATGCGGATCAGTTCTTCATAGGTCTGCGGTTCAAAATTCATGGGAAGCCTCCTTGTCATTTTTTTGATCCAGTGTCAGATAATAAAATTCAATGTTCTGAAAGGGGAGATTGATGGCCTGTATATGGTAATAGGCATTATTTTCCTGCTTCCGGTAATGGCAGTCTCTCAGCTCCGTCGTGGTACACAACAGATTGTTCGATTTGTCCGTGGCATATTCCTTCGCATATTCGCGCAGGAGCCCGGAAATATCATATACATACCATTCTTCTTCGTTGTCCCCGGAATGGTCCAGCACCCCTTTATAAATCTGATGCGTGGCAATGTGCCGCTGTTTTGTTCTCCCTTCATCCCCGTAAGTCACGAGATCTCCGGACAACAGCATCAGGTACAATGCGTTGTTTTCCGGATAATCGCATTCTTCCTGCAGCATATGCTTTTTCATACGCAGCTTTACCGTACTGATGGGTGTCAGATATAGGATCTCCCTGGACTTCCTAAGGATCTGGGAGATCAGCGGATATCTGTCTCCATCCACGTCCAGTTCGAACACACCGCTGTCATAGATATATTTCAGCTTCGCATCTTGTGCAATGATCTGTTCCAGTGCAGGATATTCTGCGGATGCTTTTGTAGGCAGATACTTTTCCGGCTCCTCGAGGCGCATCTTCGTCACATATTCATATGCCGTCTCGTCAGCAGAAGCATCCGGGGCATAGCCGCGGTCCCGGTACATCTGCTGTTGCAGCAGGCAGGTGTAGCTTTTGCCGGATCCATATACGTTTTTCACAAAAGGGCAGCCCGTTTTGCACAGATACAGGTAAGCGCACCTCGCACATTCCTCGGGAAACGGTTGTCTGTTATGGTTTTGGAAGATCTTGCGTGCAGCGGTTTTCAAAATGGTGTCCACCGTGTCACGGTAGATATTACCGTAGTAAAAATCTTCGTTCTTCTGACCTCTGACACAGGAATAGATGTCTCCGTTACGCTCCAACAGGAAAAATTTCTCTCCGCAATTATCGCAGTTGGTGCAGTATTCCGGTCCGAACTCATCGAACCATGCACCGTTGACCCCGGCATCCAGATTGGTCCCGTCAAAAGCCTCGTGCATCCGCCGGTAAAAGATCAGCTGTTCCTCTTCACTCATGTGATGCAGCAGGCCACAGGAATTGTAGTCAAACCCTATCATGAAATTAAAATCATTCATGTCCAGGCATGTGTTACGGTCCAGGAATCTGATATCCTCGATGATCTGATCCAGCTGTTCGAAATGCTCCCGAAAGATTGTGGCAGATACTTTTTTCTTGTCAGGGATCTCCTCCAGCAGTCGGATATTATCCAGTATCCGTTCCAGTGTGCCCTCTCCGCCCTTGGTCACCCTGTATTTTTCATGCAGGGAAAGCGGCAGATCCAGGCTGCCCGATATGGACACGTTGAACTCCCGGATGGTCTCAATATGTCTGTCCAGTCCGTACAGGTTCGTCTTGATGTGGGGATGCCCCACCCTGAAGCCGGCATCTGTGATGAGTTCACGCATGTCCTGATAGTATCTGCTGATATATTGGATCAGGTCATGGAATTCCTGCTTTGGTAAAGTGGTCACCTCGCCGCCGTGCAGGGAAATATTAAAGGGCACCACATCCGCTTCACGGAATTTTGCGATGGCATATTGCAGGGTCTCCAGGCAATCTCCGCCCCGCAGGGTATCTACGGTGTGGTCCTCCAGATAACAGTACCGGCACTGCATGTTACATGCCATGGTCGGCACATATAACAAATGAATAAATTTAGTATTCATAGTAATCGATCCTTACAGGTGTCTCCTTGAAAGCACGTTCATTGACAGATACGTCAGATGCTCCGGCAATGTGACACGTTCCAGGCTTCTGCAGTTTTTAAATGCCTGCCCGCGGATCTCTGTAATGCTGTCCGGCAGCGTTACCTCTGATAAAAAGGGCATATTGGAAAAGGTGTTGCCGCGCAAGCCCACTACCTTCTCCCCCTGATAAGTATCGGGGATGGTCGCCGTAGTCATATTCGTCAGACCATAGACATAAAACCGCACATAATATCCGTCATCTGCCTGCTCATAGAAGATCCTGGGCTTACTGAACAACAGCAGTGAGCCTGCCACAGCCACCGCCATGAGAGCCCATTTCAGCTTTTTGCTGTAATCCGGCACCATGGATGCCTTCACATTCATGACAATATTCGAGATTTTCTCCTGGGATCTGGATCTGATCTCCTTTTTCAAATATTTTATCAGCTGATAACGGCTGGTCAAAAATGCATATACCACCAGGATCAGGAGTCCGATCACATAGGTTTTCATCGGAAAATGAAAGAAAAACAAAGATATGTATACGAATAACAGAACCGCCAAAATGGCATTCAGTATATTTTTTCTGCGCAGCATATCCTCCGGGATCAGATTCTGTTCTTCCGTGATCCCGGCACGCTGCATTTCACGTTTTATAAACCCTTCGACACAATCCTCCTCGGACATGGCAAACAGCGGATCAAAATCCTCTGCATGCACTATCCTTTTCTCAGAAAGTGGCTCTGGAGGTGTGGTCCCGCCTGTTACCGTTTCGTCAGCTGCCGATGCATTGATCACTGTCTCAGCTGCTGTCTGTACCTTTTCCTCCATAGATAAAGTCATTCCCATACCGTTATTTTCCCTTCTTTTCTACTGTGCATAGCATCTTTTTAGTCTCCAAAAGACTACGATACTCTTCCATTTCGCGATTCTGTCGTTTAGTATTCAGGACTTAACAGGAAGTCCGCTATATGCATCGTCTTGATGCCCTCGTAGTTTCCTCCTGAAAATTCATCTGTTGTGAGAACATATTTGGGGTAGTTGTCGCGGATTTCCAACAACCGGTCGTATTCCCGTTTTTCTGTTTTCAGAGAATGAAGCTCCTGCGTCACCTGCACATAGAGCTTTTCATTTTGCCGTACTGCCACAAAGTCGATCTCGCTGCTGCCGGATTTGCCGACATTGACGGTATACCCTCTGCGGCAAAGCTCCAAGTACACGACATTCTCTAAACTGGATGCCACGCTGTCAGCGTTATAGCCGAGAACGCTGTACCGCAGGGCGGTATCGGCAAGATAGAATTTCTCCTGTGTTTTCAGGATCTCCTTGCCCTGTAAATCAAAGCGGGAGCATCGATGGAGCAGGTACGCCTTCTCCAGCTTCTCCAAGTAACTATAAACTGTTTCATTGTCCAACGCTCGGTGTTCCGCTTTCAGGTAATCCGAAATGGACTTTGCCGAGAAGGTATTGCCCACATTGTTGAAGGTGTACTTGACCACTCGTTCCAACTGGTCGATCTTCCGCACCTGATTGCGCTTAACAATATCCGAGAAGATCGTAGAGTTGTAAATATCACGCACGATAGTGTAGACCTCGTCCTGAGAAAACTCCTGCAAATGCGTTGCCGGGAAACCGCCCAAGCGTACATAGTCAGCAAGCTCCGTCTTCGGCTCTCCAACCTCGGTATATTGGCTTTTGAACATCAGGTACTCGTCAAAGGACAAAGTGAAGATGCGGAAAGATACATATCGTCCCGTCAGATAGGTTGAAATCTCAGAGGACATCATGTGAGAGTTGGAACCTGTCACATACAGGTCAACATCAAAGTCAGATGCCAGCGAATTGACGACCTTTTCCCAGCCCTTGATTTCCTGAACCTCATCGAGAAACAGGTAAGTTTTTCCATCGGGCGAAAGACGCTCTTTAAGCTGTGCGTACATCTGCTTTGCCGTCATATCCTCATATTCCATTGAGTCATAGCGGCAACTGACAATGCGCTCCTTCGGAATGTTATGCTGCGTTTCCAATCTCTCCATAATCATTTTCAGGATCGTTGACTTTCCGCAACGACGTACTCCCGTAAGGATTTTTACAAATGGCGTATCCACATAAGCCATGATCTTCTCTACATACAAAGGTCTGTAAATCATCGTGACCACCTCCGTTTGTAGATAGTATATCGCAATTCGTTCCAAAAGGCAATTTGTTTTGCGATTACAAACCGCAAAACTTATATCTCTTCATGATTATTCGCTCCTTTCGCTAGTCCTAAAATGTATAAGCAAAACTAAACTTCGCAAAAAATCGGCATCAAATCCATTTCTGAATTCAACACCGATTCTCTGCTTTTCCTTTTTTCTGTTGTAAGTCTTTCCACTCGGAACTGATCTTGTGACCGGATTCAGTTCTCCCCATGTTGTTCGCTGCTTAGCATAATATTCCCTCTGCGCTTTCTTACTTCTTTTATCAAGCGTTACATATTGCTTCATTTTCTCATCCTCGCTTTCGTGTCTTCTTCAATCATCTTTGCAATTTCACCACAGGCGGCAGGATAATCTTTATGTCCCAGTAAGAGCATTTTATCTTTAAGTCGTTCTAGAGCTTCCTCAAATCTTGCGACGTCCCTCTTTAGCACCTTACAGAATACAATGCAGTACGCCGAACCATCCTTGACCATCTCTCCCTTAAATTTCATAGTTATCTTATTCTGCACAAACAATTGATCCGCCAGATAAGAACTATGATCTACATAAGCATAAGGAACCGCAAATAACGAAAAATCACTCATTTTCCAATAATTCTTCATTCTCATCATCTCCAACATAAAGATAGCTGCAGAAGATCCGAAGACCTCCCACAGCCTGTGCTTATAACCGAACCTCCACACGCAGTTTCCTGCAGGTTTTCTACAAGGCCGCTGTTAAGAAATCTTGCATCAGATTTTAAAACCTACAATGAACATAAACCGATAACACATAACCCATAACAGACATACCCTTACCATGAACAAAAACTTCTGGGATCACCATCAATCTCATAAAGCCTTGTACGGAAAAATCCTTAGATGTCTACTTCAAACTGTACTGTTTGATTGTACTTATCAAGAGCCATCTGCATTTCCATAATGGTCTTGGATACAGCCTCATACTCCTTCTTAATCAGCTCCAGGTCATAGTTAATATACCTATATTCTGGAACCGTATTTCTGGACATATAAGAGCGCTGCTCCTCTCTGGCTTTTGGTAGCTGCTTACGCATCTGATCAAGCACTGATTTTCTCTTGTTCAGCTGAGCCATCTTTATAAGAATTGTATCAATGCTCATTTCTGCATCGCCCACCTGAACCTTTTCATTAGAATTGGTTACATTAAGCGCATGCTTGATAATTGCAATTTTCTCATCAAGAGATGTAATAGTAGCTGCAACCTCCGTATAATCATATTCTGGTACGACAGGTTCCTCATTGATAGCTGCAACATAGGTACTGGATGTTGCCTCTTTGTTTACCCAGAAGGCCTTATCTTCTTCCAGGCTCTTAAGCATTTTATTTGCATATGCTGATGTCATTGTCTGCATTTCCTTACGACCTCCATTTTGTTTTGTTTTTTGTTCTGATATTAGCTTACTGCATGACAGATGCTTTGTCATTGTACCAACGGTTTAATACCATAGAAAATCCGCAGTCAGATTTTCTATAGTCATGAATAATTCCCCATAAACGAACAACATCCCCGTCAACGACGAGGATATCTTCAATACTGGTATGCAGTAATCTGCTTAAGATTACAAAATTGTCTAAGCTTGGTAATGATCTACCGGAAATCCATTTGTAGATTGCCTGCGGATTCTCAAATCCCATAGCATTCTGCACATCTTTCACAGTATAACCATTTTCCATGAGCAGTTTCTTAATTTGCTTCCCTGTCTCCTTTTGCTGGATTGACAAATACATTGGTTCCATCTCTCTGTACCTCCGTAATTTTCTTCCATCCCGAATCACAATCTCTATTTGTAGACTTACATTATATCGGATGTATTCACAAAATGCATTAAACTTTTAGTTTAAAATGTCTGTGCGAGCTTCCCTATACTCACTCCCTGTTACAGTACCTTGCAAGTTCTCATTGCTACAGTTTTTTTACATGCCATAGGCTCGTAATAATCAGGATTCGCAATTTATGTATAGAGGGGATTAGTGGAGTCCGTCTTGTTTCCCGGATATCGCTGCCGTGAGCTCTTTATGGTTACTAACGCTTAATCATATTCCCTATGGCAATATAATCTCACCAACCTGCTCTACTCTATGAGATTAATAGATCGCAGCCTTACTTTAACGTCCTGCCGGGTCATTTACAGCAACTCGCAGACTTCCACTTCTTTCAGTGCGGACGGGTTTATAGTTTTCCTTCTAAAGATTAAGCTTAACAGAATCTCCTCATACTTGCATTTAACCAATAGTTTAATTGCTATCGTATTCATCTTTTATCTTAAAAATGATACTCATCCTTAACACCTAACAACTGGCTCCATCTTGCAGAAATCAGCTTAGCATAATATATATCTGCCAATCCATATGCCCCCAGGGAATACGCATCGTTGAATTCTACGAGTAATGTCCTGCCATCTTTAGTTACGCAGATATCCATACTGCAAGCCATAGGCCTATCTTCCCAAGAGACAAAACTTTCCATCATAGAATTAAGCACCTGCGCGTCATAATGATATAAATAACCCTTCCTTGACTTATCAATTATCATGCCATATGGGCGCACATCAATTATCTCATCATATGTAATAAAGCAACGCCATTCTGCAGCGATATCTAATGATTCGCTTACCAATACCTCATAATCTTCAGCATGATTACCGCAGCCCATAAGATCTTTTATACTGGAAATTGTCTTGCCGGTAAAAGCCTTGCTTCTTACTGCTGGTTTCACAAAATATCCCGCCGACCACTTGTTCTCATCTCTTGAAATACTGTTGATTGTATCTTTCCATATTTTCCTTCCCAGAAATGGCTTAAGCACATCTGGATAATCAGGAATATGCGGTGTCACCCCAAACTTGTTAAACAGCACATTGCACTGATCAATATAATCCAAGGCAATATCTTCACGCTTAAAATCATCATAGATATCATCTATCAAATGGTAAGGAACTATTTCCGCAGCCATCTCTCTGAAACCAAACATAGCTGAAGCAAAATTATGATTGTGAGGTATCTCCATTTTCATTTCATTGTCATATTTTGTTTTTAAATATACCTTTCCCATAATAATCACCTGTTAAATATAATAGCGTTTGCGGAAGGGCGCTATGTGCCAGTGGCACCTTAAACCAACTCGGACACGCAAACATAAGTGGGCAGGGCCAGACTCGAACTGGCGTAGACTTAAAGTCGGCGGATTTACAGTCCGCTGCAATTGCCACTATGCGACCTACCCATAAGTGATCCACGCCGGACTTGAACCGAACATTTTAGCCTTGAAAGGGCTATCTGTTTATTCACTTTTCATGCGCTAATCTGCTTTGTTCTATTTACATCGATTACGATAATCTCATCCATCGGAACATCCAGCACTGCTGCCAGTACAACCAGATTATCGATTGTAGGCATGGCAGTTCCGTGCTGCCACTTGTAGATGGCCTGAGGAGTCGCAAATCCAAAGATATCCTGCAGGTCTCTTACAGTCAGACCTGCTACCTCTCTCAGTCTCATGATATTCCTTCCGGTAGCTACCATATCGATGGAAGGCATAGTAAACATTTCTTCCTCCGTTTCTGCTTCTGCAGGTGGAGGAAAAATGCCCTCCACCTTAATCAGAAGCCTTAAAATTGTATATAGGTTTCATCACATCGATTACATCTACAGACTCTCGGATCACATCAATGATGTCCTCCAGACTCTTGTATGCCATCGGTGCCTCGTCCAATGTATTTTCATTAATCGAAGTGGTATAAATACCCTTCATTGTCTCTCTGTATTCATCCATGCTAAGATTTGCTTTCGCCTTTGTTCTGGACATAAGTCGTCCTGCTCCGTGAGGCGCAGAATAATTCCACTCCGGATTTCCTTTTCCAACAGCAAGCACACTTCCATCTCTCATATTTATTGGAATCAGCACTTTCTCTCCACTATGGGCTGCTATTGCGCCCTTTCTCAAAATCATTTCATCTGTATCAATATAATTATGAATTGTATGGAAGGCTTCTCTGCCAGCCATCCCGGTTCTCTCCAGAATAATCTCAGCCATTTTTTCTCTGCTTCGTCTTGCAAAAGCCTGACAGATTTCAACATCGTGAAGGTAGTCCTCAAGATATTTTCCTGATAAGTAGCACAGATCTTCAGGCATACTTGTCTCAGACTCATATACCTGCCAGTGAAGCTGTTTTAACGCATCCTGAATCTCACTTTTACGTCCCTGCTCCTTATAGGTTCTGATAATCTCATCACGCTTCTCAAGATAGTCCCCATAGCCTCTGTCCAGGTTAATCGCCAGCTTCTGATAAAGCTCTGCAACCTGCTTACCCAGATTACGTGAGCCCGAATGAATCACAAGATATTTGGTTCCATCACCCGCTTCATCTATCTCTATAAAGTGGTTACCACCACCAAGGGTTCCAAGTGAACGCTCTAATCTCTTTGTGTCCTTCAGTTCTCTGTAGCAAGCAAGTTCTGTCAAATCAAATCTCTCCTGGCGACCTTCCCACACATTCATTCCCGATGGAATAAAATGTGCAGCCTCATCAACCTTTACAAAATCAATATCAACCTTGCCTAAGTTCACGGTATACATACCGCATCCGATATCAACACCCACTACATTTGGAACAGCCTTATCAGTAATTGTCATTGTGGTTCCAATAGTGCAGCCTTTACCGGAATGAACATCAGGCATGATTCTTATTCTTGATCCTTCCGTCATCGGATAATCACACATACGTCTGATTTGTTCTATCGCTTCATCCTCTACTACTCTTGCATAGCAGATGGCTGTATTTATTTTTCCTTTGATTTCAATTAAATCCATACTTCTCTTACCTCATTTCTGTGATATTTACATTGGACAGTGCCCCGCGGGGGACTCGAACCCCTAACCACCTGATTAAAAGTCAGGTGCTCTACCATTGAGCTAACGGAGCATAACGCAGAACTGCCTTACCAATTAGGCTTATATCTGCAAAAAAATACCGCCTACCATGTGCATCCACACAAGATAAGCGGTTCAAAATCTATGTATCCGGTTGTCCTCTCCTGTCCCTACGACAGGTCTACATCCATCACCACAGTATTCCCTTCAAGCTTATTCTTATCTGAATACACAAAGCTAAAGCCCCACTCTTTTTCATAATCGAGTGCTGCATTTTTCAAACTTTCCAGATATAAATAACTTGATCGAATAGCTGTGAACATTCTTTTTTCCTTTCCCAGACCCATCGCTTCGGATCCGCTTTTCTTTCTTTGTTATTAACAGAATACCACAGCAACATTAGTTTGTCATTATACTTGTGGTATAACTTCGACGCATCATAGTGCAATCAGCCTAATTCTTATTTTTGACCATTACCACACGCAAAAAGGACACTCCCAAATTTTCACTTGGAAAGTGTCCTTGAAGTACAAAATTTAAATTACTTTTACTGATTTTTGAGCTTAGTACAGCTTTGCACCTGCCGGGATTCTGTCATTTACCATCAGAAGGTTCAGTCCTTCGTGACCGTCTTCCTCATGTACTGCTGAGATCAGCATACCTTCGGAATCAATACCCATCATCTTTCTCGGTGGCAGGTTCACGATAGCGATTGCTGTCTTTCCAACCAGTTCTTCCGGCTCGTAATACTCGTGAATACCGCTTAAGATCACACGGTCTTTGCGTTCTCCATCATCTAATGTGAACTTCAGAAGCTTCTTTGACTTCGGTACTGCTTCACAAGCTAAAATCTTAACTGCACGGAAATCTGATTTAGCAAATGTATCGAAATCAACCATTTCTTCAAAGATCGGCTCGATCTTTACGTTGGAGAAATCAACCTTCTCGGCGACCTTTTCTGCAGCTGCAGGAGCTGCTTCTGATGTCTTAGAAGCCTTCTTATCAGCGTCTAATGACTTCAAAGAATCGAACATATGTTCCATCCTTTGAAGTCCATTGGACTCCTTCTATGTAGTTCAACAATTCATCATAGCTACCTTCTTTAGCACACCGCTTTATTTTTTTAATAATTTTTTGATTATACATTTTCACCACCTTACAATTTTGTATTACTCAACTCATGTATTTCAGACTGTAGTTTCTTAAGAAATGCAAGTATATCTTCAAACTCCGGTATATTCCCATATATCATATTACTCATTGCCTGATAGTCCTCTTTCAACGCATTGAGTACCGCTTCTTTTGGCAAAAGTTCAATACTGCTCAAGGTTGCAGTTTCATAATGTGCTCCTTTTGCATAATAGAATTTCTGCTTAAATGCCACATCTTTTTCTAACAGCTCTTTTCGCTTAAATGCACTTTCCTTCACCCATGAATTACCCATATTATACACATCATATAAATGTCTTGCATATCTGGCAGGTAACGACTTTCCCTCCGGGAAATTTGCAATTTTATGTAATATGGTGAGTTTTTCCCAGAAAGTTCTCTCAACATCAATGGTCAAAACTGAAGTATCTGTTTGTGAAAAAATATCCGGATATTTTTCGGCCGCAAACGGAGTTATGCTTGTCTCATGAGATGGCAACCATTCTGCCAATGGTCCAATTTCCAATCTTACACAAGAACGTAAATACTCTGCCTCAAATATCTGCGGATAATAAAAATTAACCACCATCTCATCTTCTGTATCAACCGAAATCCATTCTCCATCCCCCAGTTTTTCTTTCATTTCTATATTCAACTGTGGTATCAATTCCTCTTTATAAAATTTTGCTGCTTCCGAATTAATCTGCTTATTGAACAAATCCTGCTTGGTTTTTGATCTTTCTTCCCAAGGATTCACCTCGTCATTAATTATTTTTCGCCAGTCCAAAATCAAATCTATATCCTCGGAAAACCGCTCAATAACATGGTATGATTTAGAAAGGCTTGTTCCACCTTTAAATACAAAAGCGTTTTTGTACCTGCAATCATGGAATAAATGATCCAACATAAAACATACCCAAAAGTCTTTCTCTATTACATTAGGCTGCATTCCCATAGAAATTGCAGTGGCTTGAAATAATTCAGTTCTGTCTTTTATCTGTAATTTAGCAACTTCTTTCATTATTCAGCACACAGCTTTCTGATTACTGTATATATCCATTCGCTTACACCTGTTGCTTCCTCTAACATCTTTTTCTTCTCTTCTTTAGGCAATCTATTTCTCAAACTCAAAATAATACCATCATCAACACGGTCCTTCCCCAATGTCTTTAATGCCTCAACAACCAAAGTGGTTGTCTCAGACATAAATGAAATTTCACGATTTGCTCGATGCCTAAAAGATAGCGTGATATTATCCCAGGAAAACTTTCTATATGGTCCGTCACTGATATAGGACCAGACAACCGGAACCTGCGTTGATAGTCCTAATTTATTTAATGCTACGTCTCCACATGGCGCAATGGTCCAGCGAAAACTTCTGGCAATAGCATACGCTACCTTTTCAGGATTTGCTGGAATATATTCATTCAGCAAATTGCTATATACAGGCTTCTCATACACGCCGTCCATAATTCTTCGTATATTTTTCTCTTCAACCTGCCTTCCAAGATACTTCCTTACCGTTGTCGTTGTAGCCAAATCTGTAAAATCTGATGTCAAAAAAACCGTTCCAGACTCAGCCAACTTTATTCGCTTCTTTATTTCAGTATAGATACTATTTGTCATAAAATACAGCTCCTTTTTGTCACGATTATTATATAATTTTCGTGACATTTTTTCAACTTGTTTTTTAGATACCATTAACATCCCCAAAATAACAACTTATAAATCAAAATTTCACTGCAAAAAGCACCTTATAGCCACCAAAAAAGCCATAAGGTGCAATTCCATATATTGAGCCAATAAAAAGTGTACTCTATACAAAGATATTTACACACACTTTCCAAGGCAGGTTTTTCATTCACTTTTTCTATCAAAATAATCTCTAAACATAACATCATCTATTTTTTTGTTTTTGTATATATCCCCCCATTTATTTGCATAAGACTGGCATTCAAGCGTCTTTTTTATATCATCGTAAGCCATTCTCATGTACTTTGCTACAATTTCCGATTTCACATTGCCCGTTAGATGTCCAAACGCAGGCAATGTGATTGTAGAAATCTGTTTTTTATCGCTTCTACAAGTGTACTGCGAGTTGCTGTATATATAATTCGTGGATCTAAAATCGGTTGCGGAATCCGCATGGTTGGTGTATGTAGCACTTTTTTGTTATAACCCGGTATATGGTCTTTAATGTCTGGCTCTCGCTCATATTCTCTTGCACCACAATACGCCTTGCTTCCCGGTCAAAATATCCTTTCGATTCGCCCGCGATTTCTTCCATCTCAATCGGAACCGGAGAAACATCTTCCACCGCATGGATCATATCCTGGTATCCTTCCACATCTGACAGTAGCTCCTTCGCTTCCAATTCCGGGATCGGCTTTTCATCCGTCTGTGACACATCAAATACCGACACCGCACGAAATGCCGGAATCGTAATCTCGACTTCCTCTTTCTGTGGATTGCCGTCACGGTCAAGCATGATTTCTTGCGTGACTGGATCAATCTTGTCACGCTCCTCTTTGATTTTATAGGGTGCGGGTGCAAGAATACGGATTGCTTTCTCCCCTTTATTCACATGACGCTCAAAGTTCTTCTGCCATGCTTTATAGCCTGCCACAAAGTATTTTTCCGCCGCTCAGCAAAACAGCGGGCAGAAATCCTCCCTGCCCGCTGTCCACCCAGCCACTGGTTTTCTCTTCTTTACTTTATTTTATATCTGTGCAAGTCAGTCTTACAGATGGATTTCAGAAATATCCAGCTTTTCTATGCTGATATCACCTTTTCCTGTCTGAAGCCATAATTTCTGTTCTTCTAACGCAGGAAATACAGTGCACGTCATTCCGGTTTCTCCTTTATTTACAAAAAATTCCACTGTACATTTATCGACCAAAACCATGATCTCAAAGGTTTCTTTCAGTCCGTTAAACAAACAGGTCGTTTTTCCTTTCGGGATAAACACCTCATCCCCATTTCTCCTGTCAAGCGATACCGAGCACTTTTCAAAATCTATACTGATAATCGTGGCTTTATCTCCATATGCTTTTGTTCCGATCTTCAATACGTCAGCCCGGTTTTCAGACAGATCAATATGGATTTTCAGACAGTACGCTCCGGATGCCGGTGAGGCGATCTCAGTCCTTTCAGACGTTATCTTCAAATCTCTATATGTATGCTCTGGGTACAAAATCGTCTGAAGCTCTTCTACAGGATATACCCGAAGCTTCCCATCATCTCCCAGGCTGATTTCCCGCGGATAGCTCAGGGAGCCGCGCCAGTTTTCCTGCTCAGTCCTTCCAAAGTCATTAAACCACGGCAACCATTCCCAGCTGTTTTGCCATGCAATTACAAGACGCCTTCCCTTTGGATCGAGCATTGTCTGTGCTGCATAATAGTCCATACCATAGTCAAGTTCTCCAGTTGTTTCAATCGTAAATCTGCAATTTTCAAAATCCATATGTCCTACCGCATAAACCGTCTTTTCCGCATTTACCGCATGCATCAGCGAAAAGAGGAGAACCCACTTATTCCCAAGAGGAAAAAGATCCGGGCATTCACACATGGACGTCCACTCCCCGTTGCATTTCAGGAGAATTCCTTTGTACTGCCAATGCATCAGATCATCTGATACATACAGAAAAATCCTACCGTCCCCTACCTTTAGCCCTCCTGTTGTAGAGCCTACTACCATATAATATTTATCTCCTGCCTGTATCACTTTCGGATCCCGAAAGTTAGAGACCTCCCCTTCATGAGCCGGCGGATGGCGCACGACCGGATTTCCGCTGTATTTTTCAAATTTAATCCCGTCATCTGAATACGCCATACACTGCGACTGTACCAACATGTTTCCATGTCTTGATGTCCCGGTATAAAAAACATACAACCGATCGCCGCGCACGATCGCACTGCCGGAAAAACATCCCCCAACTTCATCCGTATCATATTCCTGATCCGGATACAAAGCAATCGGCAGATCTTCCCAGTGAGTAAGATCTTTGCTGACTGCATGCCCCCAATACATTTTGCTCCATTCACATCCATGCGGATTGTACTGATAAAACAGATGATACATTCCCTTAAAATAGCAAAAGCCATTCGGGTCATTTATCCAGCCATACGGGGCAGTGAAGTGAAAAACCGGGCGTAGTGGCGTCATTTTTCTCGTATTCATTTCGTATATTCTCCTTTCAGTTATCGGGGCAGCCGATCCCAGCTGCCCCTTTTCACGATCCTGTTATTCCCATCGGCGTTACTGCTGCGACTTCGCCTCCAACTCCGCTATTTTTAAGTCAAACTGATTGAGCATTTCCTGTTTATCTATCGAGCCTGAAATATAAGACTGCATGATAGCACCGAACTGCAGATCTGCTGTCAGGTCTGGGAACGCGTACCAATACCATCCAAAATATTCTCCGTTTTTGAAATACTGGTCAGCTTCCTCAAGTATCTGTCCAAGTTCAGAAGCGTCATATTTACAGTTTGACATAGCAGGTATCATCTGATATTCTTTAAAAATATTCACCCCGGTATCAGACAGCGCCCAGTAAGCCACGAGTTCCTTAGACAGCTCGGTATTCTCATTTTCCGCGATTGAAAATCCGTCTGCCGCATCTCCGGCTATAAAATTTTCATCCTCATTATTATTGATAGACATAGGTATAATACCGATATTCAAATCCGGATTTATCTCTTTCAGTGCGCTTTCACACCAGCTCCCTGCCTGGATCATAGCCACCTGTTCAGTTGCAAATAATGTATAAATCGCATCATCATCACATGTCAGGACATCATCTGTACTGTGCTGGATCGTATATTCAAAGAAATCCGCCCATTGATTAAATGCCTCGTCATCAGCACAGGTGGCTTCGCCGGACCTCAACTGCTGAATAAAAGCGGTCGGATCGTCATGATGTCCCAGCGCGACATTAAACGAATGCGCAAGCCGGGCTGTAAGCCCCCCCGGTATACCAAACGGAGTAACACCGATTGCTTCAAGCTTTTCGCATGCATCCTGCAGTTCCTCAAAGGTGTCCGGCAGTTCACTGATCCCCGCCTTTTCAAACATATCCTTATTATAGACGTAACTGATACTTTGAAGGTTTATCGGAAATCCATAATACTCCCCATCCGCCCCCCATCGCTGTTTTGAGGCCTCCGGAAGATATTGCGCCCACTCTTCATCCGTGATTGGGGACATATACTGCTGAAATGTGTCAAGCCAGCTATAACCGGCATTCATAAAGATATCCGGACCGTCGCCGGACGCAAAGCGGGTCTGGAGCACTGTTCTGTAATCATCACCCGTTACAGCTTCATATTCAATCGTCACGCCCGGGTGCTCTTCCATAAATTCCTGATTCATCTTTTCGATCCCGCTCTGTACCGGATCCGCAAGCCAGCTCATAATTTTAATTGTAACCTCTGTACTGTCTCCGCCAGGATTCGGATTTTTTGCTTCCTGATTTCCCGCACATCCTGCCAGAGAAATACACATTATACCTGTAAGCACAATTGAAACCAGTTTTTTCATGTCTTTTTTCATGTCATTAATACCTCCTGAATCTTATTTGTAGCATCAGGTTCCCGGGCGCCTGACGTGCAGCTGCTTTACGTCAGACACTTATGGTCCTGTGCCTACTCCCGTTACATGGGCACTATCCCTTGACAGCGCCGGATACAATTCCTCCTGTGATCTGTTTTTGTAAAATTACAAACATGATAATTGCCGGTGTAAGAACCATCGTAAGCGACGCCATTGCAAGGTCCCAGGGTCTTTCATACGCAGTAAAAAACGTATACATGACCAAAGGCAGCGTTCGCAGTTCATTATCTGATATCAGCACAAATGGAAGCAGAAAATCATTATATATCCACAGCACATCAAGTACGGCAACCGTCACGCAGATAGGTTTCAGCAGCGGAAGGATAATACAGCGGTACACCTGAAACAGCGAGCCACCGTCTATCAGCGCAGCCTCCTCTATCTCCCTGGGAATACTGCTCAGGAACCCATAAAAGAGAAAGACCGCAAACGGGATCCCATATCCGTAATATGCAAGTAGAACTCCAATCCTCGTATTATACAGCCCTATTGAAGCTATTATCTTTATAAGCGGTATCATGACGGTCTGAAAAGGAACAAGGATCGATGAAACAAGCAAAAGATAAACGAATTTATTCACCCTGGTCCTGTGTCTGGCAAGTCTGTATGCAGCCATTGAACATATGACCAGCAGCCCCGCAACACCAAACACAACAAAAAACAGAGAGTTCTTTAATGCCTGTCCGAAATCGATCTTCTCCATCACACGCCCGAAATTATTCCAGCTAATCTCAACAGGGAGCCCCAGCGGGGACAGATATATCTCTCTTACCGTTTTAACAGAATTGACAAAAACCAGGTACAGAGGAGATACAAACACTATGCCAACAGCTAAAGCTGCGATACTCAGAATCCAGGTTTTTATTATATGTTTTTTATGTTTCCTTCTCACATCTGCACCTCCCTGCTCTGTGTAAATTTAAGCTGGACAAATGTAAGAGCTGCAACAACGAGGAAAAATATCGTCGATTTCGCACAGCCAAGACCATGGTTTGATCTTGCAAACGCCTCATTATAAATATCCATCGCTACTGAAACCGTAGAATTTGCAGGTCCCCCGTTTGTCAGCGCAAAATTGACATCAAAAACTTTAAATGCTGTATTTGCCGCATAAAATAATCCAATCGTAACTGCCGGCATGATCAGTGGGAATTTCACTTTTCTGAATATCTGAAATCCCCCTGCCCCGTCAAGCTGCGCTGATTCGACCAGTTCAGACGGTATATTCAGCAAAGCGGCGATATAAATAAACATTACATACCCTGCCATCTGCCAGACGCTCACCATGACCAGTGCATAAAACGCCATTTTCGGCGTAGCCAGCCAGGACGTCTCCAGCAGATCACTGTTCATTGCCGTCCCTATCTGAGGAAAGACCTTATTAAATATGAATTGCCAGATAAACCCTAGCACAAGTCCGCTTACCATATACGGAAGGATTATCATCGTTCTGGAAAGATTTCTGAATTTTACAAATTTATTTGTCAGAAGCACTGCAAATACAAGCCCAAGAATGTTCACAGCCGCCACATACATAAATGCATATTTCGCAGTAAACCACAAGTTCCGGCCAAACGAGTCCGTCCCGCTGAATATCAGCTTATAATTCGAAAGGCCCGTCCATTCCGGCGCCGTCTGCCCATTCCATGACGTAAATGAAAGAATTACGCTCATCAAGAAGGGCAGAAGCACAAAAATAAGAAATATTATAAGAGCAGGTCCGACAAACACACAGTCATACATTATTTCCCTTTGTTTGCGCTTTCGTCCCTTCACCCCCATCATCTGATCGCAGCCCCTTTCCACACATACGTCTTTGTCTTCGTAAATTCATCCAGCGTAGCATACAGTCCCTCTGTACCGAGCCCACTTTTTCTGTGTCCGCCAAACGGCATATCATGTGTGCGATACAGACCTGTTCCATTGATCGTACAGTTTCCTGCATCTAACTGCCGCGCAACCCGAATCGCCCGCTGTATCTCTCCTGAAATAACACCGCTTGAAAGCCCATACGTGCAGTTGTCGGCAATGGCAACCGCCTGTTCCTCTGTTTTAAATTTGATCAAAGGAAATACCGGTCCGAACACTTCAAGATTCTGAGCGATATCCATAGCCGGGGTAACCCCTGTAAGCACTGTCGGTTCGAAAAAGTTTCCGTCAAATCTTCTGCCTCCGCACAGGCAGTACGCCCCGGCTTTTACTGTTCGATCCACGATCTCCTCAACTCTTTGCGCCGCCCTTTCATCGATCAGCGGTCCGATCCTGCTGCCCTGATCCAGAGGATCCCCAATCTTCATCCCTTTCAGGCGTTCCGCAAGACGTCCGGCAAATTCATCATAAATATTTTCCTGTACGATAAACCTTTTCGAAGAACAGCACGCCTGTCCGGCATGGACAATCCTTCCATTTATTGCCTCCGTTACTGCCGTATCCAGATCCACATCGTCAAAAATGATCAAAGGGTCATTCCCCCCGAGCTCAAGAAAACACCGCGACAGATTCTTTGCCGCCGAAACATATATGGAAATCCCAGCCTCTGTACTTCCCGTCATGCTCACTGCGTCTATTTTATCTGATGATGCAAGCGCGCTGCCGACTACAGAACCGTGTCCTGTAATTACCTGGAGCGCTTTTGGCTCTACCCCACACTCTATTATCAATTCCGAGAGATAGATTGATGAAAGCGGTGTCTCGACAGATGGTTTTATTATAATGGCATTCCCTGCCGCCAAAGCAGGGGCAACTTTCTGGGCATAGAGTTCAACAGGAAAATTGAACGGCAAAATACATGCCACAACCCCCAGCGGTTCCCGGGTAACGAGGATCATATCTTCATTTGACGGCAGCACAGAATCATAATCATATCTCAGTCTGTTTGCGTACTCTTTAAACAATCCGATCGCATGATCAACTTCCTCCTCGGCCTGCGTATAGATTTTCCCTGCCTCTTTTGAAAGGAGAAGCGCAATATCCTTTTTTTTCTCCGCAATCTTAGAAGAAACTTTCTCCAGGATCCTGACCCGTTCCAGCACAGGCACTCTTCCCCACTTCTCCGCGCCTTCCCGGGCGCATTCCAGAGCTGTATCGATATCGTTCAGGTCTGCGCACGGCACACTGTCGATTTCTTCATGAGTGTACGGATTTATGACAATGATTTCTTCTCTTCCCTCTGTCCCGACTTTTTTCCCATTCAACAACATTTTCATTCAGCGCAACCTCCTTATTGAACCTGAAACTCTTTAACAACATCCCAGTCCAGATCTACTCCTATACCTGGAAGATCCGGCACTTTTACAACTCCATCTTTCATTAATACTGGCGCTTTTGATAATCGGTCTCTCAGGGGATTTTCATCCAGAGTATACTCGATATATTTCGAACTGTTCATGCTCAGCGCCAACTGAAGATTTGCCGCGAGAGATACCATGGAAGCAGAAAAATGCATAACTGTCATCTTTCCCCAGGCCTCTGCCAGCATAGCGATCCTTCTCGCTTCACTTATCCCTCCCGTCCATATCACATCTGTCTGCACGATATCTACGCCATTATGTACGATAAACGGTTTGAGCCCATGCAGAGTAAGTTCTGTCTCGTATCCTGCAATCTGGATATCTACTTCCGCTGCTAACTTTGCGCTCTCTTCCCAAAAATCGGACGAGAGAGGTTCCTCCAGAAAATATACGTCCTGAGTTTCAAAAAAACGCGCCATTTTCAGAGCTGTCTCATAATCCCATGAATTATTTGCATCAACAGCAAGCTTAACATCCGTTCCAAGAACTTCTCTAACTGCTGCGACTCTCTCCATGTCTTCGCCCGGCTGCGCTCCTCCCACCTTCATTTTCATCATCCGGAATCCCTGGGCTTTGTATCCCGCCGCTTCTTTCCTGAGATCCTCTATTGTTTTTCCCGGCGCATAATATCCCGCACTTGCATAGGGATAAATACAGTCATGGGCTTTTCCCAAAAGAGAGCATACGGGAAGCCCGGCTTTCTTCCCAAGGATATCCCACAATGCAATATCCACCGCACTCAAAGCTGCGATCCCAATGCCTCGTTTTCCAAAACGGAACGTCTGCTGATAAATACGGTTCCACAAACGCGTGATTTCCAGCGGGTTACTGCCTATAAGAAGAGGCGCAAGACACTCCAAGGTATACGCCGCGACCGAATCCAGACATCCGAGCGCAAAACCTTCTCCTATGCCATAGATTTCTTCATCTGTTTCTATCTTTAGAAGAAACACATCCCGGCTTGGGATTCGCGCTAGTCCGTCTCTCAGGGGCTTCTGAGGGTAATAACGGAGTTTAACGGGTTCAATTTTTGTAATAATCATTTCTTCTCCTTTCTGCCATCTCAGACCTATCCCCTGTAATCTCCCGAAGTTCCGTCTGTATGGCAGTTATATCATTTTTACAGAATCTCTTACCTTAAGGCTCGGATCGATCATAAAAGAAGAGGGGATCCATTCATCCGAAGATGATTTTGTAAGCTGATCCACGATCAGTCTTGATATGATCGAGCTGACTTTGCTAAACGGATGCGAGACCGCTGTGATCCCAAACGCCTCCATCCACGGATAATCATCATATGAAATAAGACTGACGTCGCCCGGTATCGACAAATGCAACTCTCTAAGCGCTAATATAACCGTTGCACACATTGCCTCGCTGACAGCGATGATCGCAGTGGGTTTTTCCTTAAGTATTTTTTCTTTCACCATCTGTTTCACGCTGTTTACATAATTAAGCGTATATAAATACCTCTTATCCACCACAAGCCCCATTTCTTCAAATGCCCGATAATAGCCGGGTTTCCGGATCAGTTCACTTCTGTCTGTGCGGGATGCAAGCATAATCTTTCTGTGTCCGTTTTTCAAAAGATAACTGGTTGCCAGATATGTCCCCAGTTCATCGTTAAACTGAATGGTATCTATATTTGAATATGCTGTCTGGAAAAGCTGTATCATGGGAAATTTTTTTTCCGCAAGCTCAAGTATCGCCTCTTGTTTTTCATCTGATACAGGCGTAAAAATAAGTGCGTCAGCCCCCATGGCCTGAATCTGTTTTACATTTTTATCATCCTGCGCAATAATCTCATCGTCATGGAGCACGACCAGCCGGTAACCATACCGCTCCAGTTCATTTGACACTCCTCGGGTTATATAGTTATTAAATGAATTTATAAATTCATTATAAATAATTGCAACCGTTTTACCGTCCCTGTAGGTTTTCCGATTTTTTCTTGGTCTGTAATCCAACTCCTTTGACGCTTTTAATACTCTTTTTCTGATCTCATCCGTTGTTGTATAATTTTCATCAAACACCTTATACACTGTCGGCACAGATACATTTGCCAGTTCTGCTACTTCCTTAATCGTTGCCATATTATTTTCTCCTTAATCAAATATTATATGATAGAACATGCTATATTATTTGATTTTATCAGAAAAACAGAGTCGACGCAATTCAAGATTTACCAGAATTAATTATGTGTTTTCTACAATCCAATCGATTTATTGTCAATTTTCTCTTTCTATATGTTGTATTTATCATACATCTTATCAAATAATTTGTCAATAATTATTTTATTTTTATTTGTTTTTAAATATAATTATTTTACATCTTGGATGATATCTAAAAACTCATATTAAAACAGCGGGCAGAAATCCTCTCTGCCCGCTGTCTTTTCTCATATTATCTTTTCTATATTATGCCCTGTACATCACAGCAATATCCTAGAACCTCTTGATCTTCCTCGTTGTCGTCTTCTCAAAGCGCATAACCTTTCCATCATTATTCCGGGTGGTGAACGTGGTAAAAAATACAAAGAATGGCAGTCTGATCAGAATGGCTCTACTTGGAAAACCCAGCTTAGAAGGGACATCAATTTTTGTATCAAGTCAGCTTCCACATACGAAGATTTTTTACTTTTAATGAGAGCCAAAGGATATGAAATTAAAGGGGAATCTTTTGAAGAAGATGCTGCCAAATACATCTCTTTCCGTCCTTTGGATAAAGAACATTTTGTCCGTGGCAGTACGAAATTGCTTGGTAAGGAATACACAAAGGAACGTATCCGGGAACGCATCAAAATGAAGTGTGAGCGAAAATCTGTTATTCCGAAAAAAGACTACTCTGCCCGCAGACTCATTGATAGCTCGGATGAAAAATTTCAAAACAGTCCCGGGCTCCAGCAATGGGCAGCTATCGAAAATTTGAAGATTGCTGCACAAAGCTATAATGAAGTTGGTTCTCTCTCCGATCTGAAGCATCAAATTACTGTAAAAACCGCATGGCGGACATCATTACCTCTTATGACGCTGCTATTTTTGCCATAATTATGGACAAGCCAGATGAACCAATAGTTCATTACTGTTACATCCGATAAATATTTCTTCTCTTTTACAGAAAAAGTGCCTTACCTTTTGCCCCAGCTTACTCCACATCCTGAGCAATAAATCCGATTACCTGCGTCTGATTTCTGATATTCTATTTTATCCGCAAATGCATTGCAGGCCGGGCAGCATACCTGTATTTCTTGAAAATTGTTTGCATTTTCCTTTTCTTTGGAATTTTTTACCATACTCTGCGCTCTCAGTCTTCCTTCTCCCCGTCTTCCTCCCCCATTGTAAACAAAGACTTCCCATTATAGCAGTCCGGACTGAACAGTCCCTGCTTATGGGTGACCGGGGTAAATACCTTCGTCTCCCCGGGAGCGATTTCTTCATGGTTGAAGATCAGGCTGTATCCCTTTTGATTTTTGATCACGACCTGCTTAATATTATCGGACCAGCTGTAGGTCTCCATGACATTGCCGAATCCCTTCGGAAAATACCGGAAATCCAATGCGCAGGGATCTTCTTCGGTGGCATATTTCATGTATAATACGCTGTCCTGAAACATTCCGATGTGAACTCCCGGATTCACAATTCCCACAGCATCCCCGAGATGATATACCAATTTGCTTCCGCTGTGAACGCTGGACACTTCAATGTAGACACAGTCCTCATATTTCCCGGCAATTTCGATCAGGCGCTGCTTCTCCTGTTCTTCCATCTGCGCAATCTCCTGCTGTCCTGTCTCCTGCAGAGCACGGATCTTTCTCACCATTTCATCCGCCGTATCCTCCGGCTCTCCCAGTGACATTTTTGCCGCCGCGGCAATGATCCGGTCCAGTGCATTTTCCGAAGTATCAAGACGGGCCAGTTCCTCCCGGTATTTCTGTACTACATTCCCATACGGCGATACCATCATATATTTCAGCGGGCAGTGATAGACCGTATTTCTGGTCTCATAGATCAGAACATCCTCTTCCAGAGAAGCCTTGACCAACGTGGACGTCGTGGCTACATAGACATTTCTTCCCAGCCGCGGATGTACGTCCGCAGTCCCCGACAGATTGTACTCTCCGTCATATACATAGGGCTCCCAGTTTCTCATTGTTACTTTTGCCTTTTCCATCCCGGATACCTCCTGTTTTTACTGAAAGTATACCAGATTCGGAGAATAATGTCATTCTACCGGTGGTTGATTTTTGTATACAGAGCAATTTATTAAAAAATGCGCCAGAAGACTTATCTGCCTTCTGGCGCATTCATTATTTTTCTCTTAGTACAGCTTCGCGCCTGCCGGAATATGGTTGTCCACCATGAGCAGGTTGGTGATGGCGATCAGTGTCTTTCCAACCAGTTCTTCCGGCTCATAGTAAGCGTGGATACCGGAGAGGATGGTGCGGTCGGTGCCGGTGCCGTCATCCAGAGTGAACTGTAACAGCTTCTTGGACTTGGGTACTGCCACGCACTCTTTTACCTTAACAGCTCTGAAATCGGACTTGCTGTTCGGAGTGAAGAATCCGTTGTTATCACCGGCGGTCTGGGCACCTTCTGCCTTGCCGTCAGCTTTCTTGGAAGCGCTACTGTCTAAGCTCTTCATTGTCGGGATTGGATTGGTCAGTTCTTACGTCCTATTCCGTCTTTGTCCCCTTGGCTCCGTCCAAATGCATTTCAGGGTCTTTGAGGATTGCCGTCCTGTTCCGTGCTAATGTCTTAGCGTGTGGTACTGGGATGTCCTTGTGTCCCATCACCGTCTGAATGACCTTGAGATTCGTTTCGTTCTCGCAAAGCCTGGTACAGAAAGTATTCACTTCTTATAATGTTTCCCTGAAATAAGGGACTGTTCTGCTTTCCAGTAACTTCTTGATATCACCGATCAGATTCTTCACTGTCTGATAAGCCAAGTCTCTGTCCTCCGCAATCTCCAGCATCTTGCGTTCCTTATTGATAAAGGTAAATACGATGTCATGCTCCTTCGTCGGAAGGGCCTTGAGAGCTGAGTCAAAGACTTCAAATTCCCGTCTCATCATATGGATCGTGAGAATATCATGTTTGTGCTTTTCCGGAGTATCCGTCTCCTTCAGGATGTTACCGGAGAAATTGCATTCCTCAATGGCATCCCGAATCATGATATGCTCGATGGTCTTTGCAGCTGTAGGATCGCTGAGATGGCTTGTCTAAACCCTAACGCCCAGATCATCGTCATTCTTCTTCCGCCTGTTGTATTCCACTTCAAAAAGGATCCGATTAAACAACCCTGTTTCGTAACAGTCTACCAACTGAGGAAATACGCTGTAGTTCTTGTAGATCAGTAGGAAGCGTCATGCGGATTTGAATTACCGTAGGCTTCCACCAGTTTTTCTTCTGTAATGCACATGTTCGCACCTCCATAACATTTCTTGGAGGTTAGGCTTGTCGGCTTGCGTCACCTCTTGCTTACATATGTCATTCTACGGAACACCACGGAATAAATCGTTCGTCAAACGGTCAACTTCTGTTGACCGGTAGTCAACTCAAAAAAGTAAAAAGAAAAGACGTATGAAACCAAATGTCTCATACGCCTCATAGGATTTATGATTATAAAAATGCTATATACTCAAAGATACCGCGAAGATCGTTCTCAGCCTGCTCCGTAAAGGTAACATCATATTTCATACATTATAATCCCTTCGGATATCCGCAAAAACCTGAGCTGCAGATTTGGTACGCCCTGCCTGCATATCCGCATATCCTTTCTCAAGTTCCATGTCCAAAGTCTCTACGTTCATTCTCGAAATATCAACAGGTCTCGCAGTTGGAATCTTTACCTCAAACGGAAGCCCCCTATTTAGAATGATCTGCTTATAAAACATATTGATAGCATTAGATGCCGGGATCCCCAAAGTAGCCAGAATTCCCTCAGCCTGTTCTTTAACATCCGGCTCTATTCTTGCATAAAGATTTGCTGATTTAGCTGCCATATCATCACGCCCCTTTCTTTTACCCATATTATAAGTCAATGTGCGGACAAAAGCAATACATTTTTTCGAATCAGTGCCCTGATCTGCTTCAAAAGAATCTCTCTTACAGACTGATCCTTCACATCTCGCAACAAACCAAGCGCTTCATCCGCAAATCCATCATTATTATCTGCAAAACCCAGCAGATAATTCGGCGTAGTCTGAAGTACTTTGGCTATCTCTGCCAGACCGCTGGCTCTTATGTAAAATTTCTTTTACATAGCTTAATTGCGGTCTATTTAGCTTGTTTCTTGAC
>OGRP01000157.1_pt1 | contig 81877 bp, 68 predicted proteins | sample 1553531 | NCBI WGS metagenome assembly OGRP01 (sample SAMEA2580045, study PRJEB22360) | human gut metagenome | biome: human gut; feature: human-associated habitat; material: faeces | place: Denmark | collected 2008/2010 | reverse complement strand
AACTGTCTGTAAATAATGCTTTTGGTATGCGGTAGAAGCTGAACTGATCAGCTTCCGCGCCGTAAAAATATTTGAATTTCATCTTTTTATCCATAACTTCCTCCTTTCGTTTTCTATACAGAAGTCCTCTTTCTAAACTTCTGTGTCTCTTTTCTTCTTCTGTTTCTTACTTAATCATTTTGTTCTTGAGACCATTTTTCCAGCAAGGATTCTATCACTCGTTCCATATCATCAGCACTGTAGCTCTCTGGAAAATACTTCGTCAGCTTCTTTTCTGAAAACGTAATAGATCTTGATGGTGTCTTCACCATCATACATTTATTAAAGATTGTCAGCATTCCCACCTGATTAACCGCTCCTTCATTCAACTGATTTCTGAGAGCAGTGATCTGCTGTGGTTTAATGAAGCCAGTGTCTTTGATATACTCGTAGATCCATTTCTGGATTTCTTTATCAATGTAGGAAATATCCACGCCAACTGTGAAAGTCAGCTTTTTGTTATCTACCATATCGAGAAGTTCTGGGATTAGCTCTGTCAGACGAATAAATCTTTTTACTTGTCTTCCACTAATTCCTTCTGATTCACCAATAATGTCCGTTGTTAAATTCGGGACATTTTGTCCCGCATTTTCTTTGTTAGGTCTTCCCGCCTTTCTCTTCATTGCCTCCAACTTCATCCGATACGCAAATGCCTTCTCACTCGGCAATAACTCCTCCCTTTGAATGTTGGCATCCACCATCGCTATTACCGCGTCATCATCCGATAATTCTCTTACGATAGCTGGGATGGTAGTAAGTCCTGCCATCTTTGCTGCATGTAATCTTCGGTGACCGGAGATCATTTCATATTCATCATTGTTGTCCACTCGAAGCAATACCGGTGTCAGCACACCACTAAGCTTTACGCTTTCAATCAGATCCTGCATCTTCTCATCATCAAGAACCTTAAATGGATGATTCTTGAATGCATGGATCTTATTGATCTCGATTTCCATTGCTGATTCTTCATTAACAACACCTAATAATTCATCAAGACTTGCCAGTTTAATTTTCTCACCCGGTCTATTTTTCATCATTCATAACCTCCTGTGTCAGATTCATATATGCCATAGATACTTTACCTTTCGGACAATGCGTGTAAATGCTGATTCCTTCTGCACTTGTCTCTGCCGCTTTTACTGACATTGGAATTACATTTTTAAAGATCGCAATCTGGCTTCCATAAGTTTCCTGCACAAGTGCCGCAATGTCCTTCGCGTAGTTTGTTCTGAAATCTACCATGGTCAGAAGGATTCCTTCTATCGTCAATTTCCGATTCAGTCTTTTCTTCACCATAGAAATTGTTTTGATTAGCTGCTGTAATCCCTTCACTGAAAGATAGGCTGCCTGGACCGGAATCAAAACAGAATCCGAAGATACCAATGCATTGATCGTCATCATTCCAAGACTAGGTAAGCAATCAATCAAGATATAATCGTATCGGGATCGTATCGTATCGATGTATTCCTTCATGATCATTTCCCGACTCATTACATTTCCCATCGTCACTTCCAAAGTTGACAATTCAATATTGGCCGGAAGCAGATCTACATTTTCCTGATGATGCAGAATACCGTCTTCCTCTGATATTTCATCTTCATTGATCACTTTTGTCATGATGGTTGCCAAAGTAACTCCCAGTTCATCTGGCTCTACATATCCAAGACTTGCTGTCAGACTTCCCTGTGGATCTGCATCAATCAATAATACTTTTTTGCCTTCTCTTGCCAGGCCAATTCCTAAATTAACGGTTGTGGTGGTCTTGCCGACTCCGCCTTTCTGATTTGTAATGGATATCACTTTACACATATGTTGTTCCTCCTGTATTCTTTCTCAAAATTCTTCATCACGGAATGCTTCCAGATATTCATCAATAAGATCCAGATTAACTAACACGATTCGTTTGACATGGTATACTGCTCTGGCATCTTTTGCTAACTGTTGAAATGTATGGACTCCCATGGAATAAAGCATTGCCCCTTCCTCATAACGGACAAATTTCTTGCGTCCTCCTTTGACAAGCTTTTCCAAATCCGGAACCCTGCTTCGGTTATTTCCCATAACGCTTCCTCCTTCTCTTCTTTAATTCTGATACAACCTCAGGATTGCCTTCTAAAAAATCATCCAGAATATTCAGATCCACAATGGCTGTCTTTCGAATCGGATAATTGGCTTCTGCTTTTTTCGCCAGTCTGACAAAAGGCCAGTAGGACATCCTATAAATCTTTGCTCCTTGTGTGTAATTTACAAATCTGCGTTTCTTTCCTTCCAGATATTTTTCCAAGTCAGGTGTTTTTCGTTTTTTCATGGCTTCCTCCTTGTTTCCAGAAATTTATTTGGCAGGTACGTGAAAGGATATGTTTTCTGCATATCATCAAAATGAACAATTGCTATGCCTGACAACAAAAAAAGGACACCTTCCATTGGTATTTCTACCAAAAGAGAAGTATCCCTTTATACACCTTATTTTTGAAAAATGCTCCTCAAAAATAATCAATATTTTACTTGTAAACAAATAAGTCAAACAGTTAAGAATCCATAGAGCTCCTTATTCTGTTTCCTTATAATCCATACATCATTATTTCAATCTATACAGCTCCAAGCCGTTTCATGTAGCTCCATGTCAATCCGTGGAACCACTTTTCCTGATTGGACGTCTATGACTACCAAACCGAACTCTTTTTTCTGGATTAGTACAGCTTAGCACCTGCCGGAATATGGTTATCAACCATCAGAAGATGCAGTTCTTCATCCTCTGAATCCTTCAGGTTATTCACTGCTGAAAGCAGCATACCGCAAGACTCGATTCCCATCATCTTTCTTGGCGGAAGGTTGGTGATTGCGATCAGTGTCTTACCAACTAATTCTTCCGGCTCATAGTAAGAGTGGATTCCGCTTAAGATCGTGCGGTCTGTACCTGTTCCGTCATCCAGTGTGAACTGAAGGAGCTTCTTGCTCTTCGGAACTGCTACACACTCTTTAACCTTTACGGCACGGAAATCAGATTTGCTGAATGTATCAAAATCAACCTCTTCTTCAAATAAAGGCTCAACCTTTACGTTGGAGAAGTCAACTTTTGCTGTCTCTGCTGGAGCAGCTGCAGCTGTCTGAGCTACATTATTTGCTTCATTTTTTGCAGAACCCTGTGATTTCATTGTCGGGAACAGCAACACATCTCTGATTGCCTCTGCACCTGTCAGGAGCATACACATACGGTCGATACCGAATCCGATACCACCTGTTGGCGGCATACCGATCTCCAATGCATTCATGAAGTCTTCATCTGTTGTGTTGGCTTCATCATCGCCCTGTGCAAGCAGTTCTTCCTGTGCTTTGAAACGCTCTCTCTGGTCGATCGGGTCATTCAGCTCGGAGTAAGCATTTGCCATCTCCCAACCATTCATGAAGAACTCGAAACGCTCTACATATTCCGGATTTTCCGGTTTTTTCTTTGTAAGAGGTGAAATCTCGATCGGATGATCCATAACAAATGTAGGCTGAAGCAGATGTTCCTCTACATACTCTTCAAAGAACAGATTCAGGATATCGCCCTTTTTATGTCTTTCTTCAAATTCGATATTATGCTCTTTTGCGATTGCTCTCGCCTGCTCAAGATCCTTTACTTCATTCCAGTCAACGCCTGCATATTTCTTAACCGCATCAACCATTGTAATACGCTCAAACGGCTTCCCGAGATCCATCTCGATTCCCTTATATACGATATGAGTTGTTCCAAGAACTTCCTGTGCAACAAAACGGTACAGGTTCTCTGTCAGATCCATCATGCCATGGTAATCTGTATATGCCTGGTAAAGCTCCATCAAAGTAAACTCAGGATTATGTCTTGTATCAAGGCCTTCATTACGGAATACACGACCAATCTCGTATACCTTCTCAAGACCTCCAACGATCAGTCTCTTCAGGTACAGTTCCAGCGAAATACGAAGCTTCAGATCTTCATTCAGGGCATTAAAATGCGTCTCGAATGGTCTTGCTGCTGCTCCACCTGCATTGGCTACAAGCATCGGAGTCTCAACTTCCATAAATCCTTTTCCGCTTAAATATTTACGGATTGCACTGAGGATTTTGGAACGCTTAATAAATGTATCCTTTGTATCGCTGTTCATAATCAGGTCAACGTATCTCTGACGGTAGCGTGTATCTGTATCTGTCAGACCGTGGAACTTCTCCGGGAGCATCTGTAAACTCTTGGAAAGGAGTGTCATCTTCTCTGCATGGATGGAGATTTCTCCTGTTCTTGTTCTGAAAGCAAATCCTTCCAGTCCGAAAATATCACCGATATCAGATTTCTTAAAATCAGCATAAGATTCTGTTCCGATTGCATCTCTGGCAACATATACCTGGATATTTCCCTGTAAATCCTGGATATTACAGAAAGAAGCTTTTCCCATAACTCTCTTGAACATCATACGTCCTGCGATTGCTACATGGATCGGATTTGCATCCATAATGCTTCTTCTCTCTTCGTAATCCTTTTTAAGAGCCTCTTTTGCCTGCTCCTCATCCATTCCCTCTACATTCGGTGTCTGGTGATCCTTTAAAAGTTCAGCCTCATGTGCCTCATAAAGACCCTTTACCTCAAGTGAATGATGCGTCTGATCAAACTTTGTGATCTGGAACGGATCTCTTCCGTTCTGCTGCAGTTCTGCAAGTTTATCACGGCGAACCTTTCTCAACTGATTCATATCCGGTTCCTGTGCATTTTTCTGATTCTGTCCCACTGTCTGTTCTCCTTCCATATTGTCTGTCCTGCGTCAGTCCGTTTCAGATTAATGACGCAGAAAACGTATCTTTTTCTGCCGCTTTCAGGTTACCCTTTAAGCGAACTAAGACCTCTTAATTATTTAAGAGGTCTGTGCTGGTATATCTTATACTGATTATGAACGCTGAATATCAAGTACTTTGTACTGGATCACTCCTGCCTGGGTTTCTACGTCAACTACATCGTTCACCTTTTTGCCCATCAGTGCCTGACCTACCGGAGATTCATTGGAAATCTTTCCTTCCAGACTGTTAGCCTCTGTAGAACCAACAATTTTAAATTCCATCTCCTCGTCAAAAGTAATATCAAATACTTTCACAGTACATCCGACATTGATCTTATCAAGATCTACTTCATCCTCAACAACTACCTCTGCATTTTTCAGAATTGCTTCTAATTCTTCGATACGGGCCTCGATATCTCTCTGCTCGTCCTTTGCTGCATCATACTCAGCATTCTCGGAAAGATCTCCCTGCTCTCTTGCTTCTTTGATCTTGCCTGCTACTTCTTTTCTCTTTACTACCTTCAGATTCTCCAGTTCATCTTCCAGTGCTTTTAAGCCTGCGTAAGTAAGTAATCTTTTCTTAGCTTCTGCCATCGGTTACGCTTCCTTTCTGATTCTTTCTTTTCTGTCTATACTTACAGGTTCAACCTTGTCCGTATACTGTTCTGACCTGTTCATCTATACAGACTGTACACAACCTGATTTTCACCTGTATGCTGTCATTTAAGTCTATTTCGCAATTTCAATATTATACCCAAACCGCCTGCTGATGTCAAGCAGATTCGGCTTTCGCATTCGGCTTTCGTATTCGGCTTTGTATTCGGTTTTCTTGCTTTCGCATCACCGATTCTGTACTATGTTTTATAGCTGTCTGTACAGCAGATCTTCCAGTTCTGCATAAGACTCAACCCGGTTGATCTCTTCCCGCAGTTTTGCTGAACCCGGCAGCCCTTTCGTGTACCATGCCACATGCTTTCTCATTTCCCGGATTCCCAGATATTCTCCTTTATATTGAAGCTGAAGCTTTGCATGTCGGAGCATCATTTTCCGGATTTCTTCGTTCGTCGGTCTCGATGGGATTTTCCCTGTTCTTTCATGCTCGATCATCTCAGAAAAGATCCACGGATTTCCCTGGGCTCCCCGGGCGATCATCACACCATCACAGCCGGTTTCTTTCACCATGGCATCTGCACGCTCCGGGCTGGTCACATCGCCGTTTCCAATCACAGGAATGGAAACCGCCTCTTTTACCTGACGAATAATCTCCCAGTCTGCTTTTCCGCTGTAATACTGCTCTCTTGTCCTTCCATGGACTGCAATGGCTGCTGCCCCCGCATCTTCTGCGATCTTCGCCATCTCCACTGCATTAATGCAGTTGTCATCAAAGCCTTTTCTTATTTTAACTGTCACTGGTTTCTTGATTGCTTTGACCATAGCACTGATAATTTCATGTGCCAGCTTTGGATTTTTCATCAATGCCGATCCTTCACCATTTTTCACGACTTTCGGTACAGGACATCCCATATTAATATCCATAATATCAAACGGTCTTTCCTCGACCCGCTTTGCCATTTCACTCATAATCTGAGGATCTGAACCAAAAAACTGGAGAGATACCGGCTGTTCATCCGGATGGATCTCCAAAAGCGTCTCTGTATTCTTATTATTATAGAGAATGGCTTTTGCACTGACCATTTCCATGCACAAAAGACCTGCTCCCTGCTCTTTACACAATAAGCGAAACGGCAGATCTGTCACTCCTGCCATCGGCCCCAGAATATAAGTATTCTCTAAGGTTACATTTCCTATTCTTAACTGTCTCATCGTATTATTCCGTTCTTTTCAGATTTTATCGTTTTCATCTTAGACGAAACCATTTTAAAAGTCAACCTTGCCTCTATTGACATTTTTACATTTTTATGCTAGGTTTCTACTATATATTGGCACTCATTAGTTAAGAGTGCTAATAATCTATCAGATGAAAGGAGAATTACTATGGTAATACAGCCAATTTATAATATATTATTTCTTCCCGATGTCACCTATCACTTCAAAAAAGAGTTTTTTACTGAAAATGCATCCGAGCAGCTTGAAGTCGGCAGTGAGCTGCTTTTTGCTTTCTTAAGAAATGAAGATGACGCTGAAGAACTGGACGCTGACCATATCTGTCCGGTCGGCATTTCCGCCAGAGTAGAGGCTTTCGGAGACGATGACAGTGTTCAGATCCGCACGCTGGAGCGTGTTGATCTTTCAGATGTCGAGGTGGAAAATGGTCAGATTCTCGCAGAGGCATCTATTCGTGCAGAGGTTGATGACTATACGGCAGAAGAAGAGAAGGCTCAATTTCTCCGTTTACGTGCCGCACTTTTGAAATTTGTCCAGGGATACCAGTGGGGAATGTGGGCAAGAAGTTTCATTTTACAGCGGAAAAATATGTATGATCTCGGATCTGCCCTTTCGGAATATCTGAATATCAGCCCCGAAGAAAAATATGCCATTGTTGAAACGGATTCCCGCCGGGAACGCTGTACGCTGATCGAAGCTGCCATCAACGAATTTATGGAGGTTGCCAAAGTTTCCACCGAAGCAAAGGAAGCTCAGAAAGATGATCAGGAGCAGCTTTATCGCGAGGCAGCCATCAAGAAGCAGATCAGTTATCTTCAGAAAGAACTGGACGAACTTCACCCTGAAAATATTTCCGATACCCGGAAATTTGAGAAAAAGATTGAAGAATCCGGCATGAATGACGAAGCCCGTAAAGAAGCTGAAAAAGTGCTGAACCGCATGAAGCAGGAAGGCAAGGACAGCCATGAGTACGGTCTTCTGTATGATTACCTTGACTTTATGACCAGCCTGGACTGGAAAGCACCGCAGTTTACCCCGATCGATCTTGACCGGGCGGAGCAGATTCTTGATGAAGATCACTATGGTCTGAAAAAAGTCAAAGAACGCATCATCCAGCAACTCGCCGTTATGGCTCTCAACCGGAAGCAATATGGCTCGATCCTTTTATTTGTTGGTGCTCCTGGAACCGGGAAGACCAGTATCGGGCAAAGTATTGCACGGGCTCTCGGAAGAGAATATGTAAGGATCAGTCTTGGTGGTATCCGTGATGAGGCGGAAATCCGTGGCCACAGACGTACTTATATCGGTGCTATGCCCGGACGGATCATGGAAGGAATCAAGCGAAGCGGTGTCTCCAATCCGGTCATTGTACTGGATGAGGTTGACAAACTTGCAAAAGATTACGGCGGAGACCCTGCCAGTGCCCTTCTGGAGGTTCTTGATCCTGAACAGAACAGCACTTTCACTGACCACTATATGAATGTGCCTTACGATCTGTCCAATGTACTTTTTGTCTGCACTGCAAACTCACTGGATACGATTCCTGAACCACTGCTCAACCGTATGGAGGTTATTAATTTCTCCGGTTACACTGCAGTAGAAAAATATCAGATTGCCCGCAGACATCTTCTTCCAAAGGCTCTCGATGCCATGGGAATTAAGAAAAATGCATTGAAAGTAACCGACGGAGCGATTCGCAGGATTATTGATGAATACACAATGGAGGCAGGTGTCCGTGACCTGAAAAAACTGATCGATACTCTTTGCCGGACGGCTGCCGTCCAACTTGTTAAAAATGAGGGAACAACACTGACAGTCACTAAGACAAATCTCGAAAAATATCTTGGGAAAAAGCAGCTCCACCATGAGCGGAAACTTTCTTCCCCTGAACCGGGAGTTGTCACCGGACTTGCATGGACAAGAGCGGGCGGAGAAATTTTATTTATAGAAAGTAAACTGATTCCGGGCAAAGGCAAGATGATTATTACCGGTCAGCTTGGAGATGTAATGAAGGAGTCCATTCAGATTGCACTGAGTCTTGTAAAATCACTTTATCCAAAGGAAAGCAAAGTGCTTGATGACCACGACCTCCATATCCATGTTCCTGCCGGTGCGGTTCCAAAAGACGGTCCATCAGCCGGAATCACGCTGACAACAGCTCTTGCATCACTTCTCACCGGGAAGAAAGTCAGCCCGGAATATGCCATGACCGGAGAAGTTTCCCTGCGTGGCGGTGTCATGCCGATCGGCGGACTTCCTGAAAAGCTTATGGCCGCCCAGCGTGCAGGAATCACAAAGGTTCTGATTCCTGCTGACAATGAACAGGATCTCGATGACGTTGCCGATGAGGTTAAAAATAAGCTGGAAATCGTTCCGGTGAAAAAAGTGACTGAGGTACTGAAACTGGTGTTGAAATAACCCTGGATTTCCAGTCTCTTTCTTGTAAAAGATTATCTTGATAACCGATAATCCGACATAATTCAGAAATCGCCCTATACCAGTTGCTGTGCATCTGATATAAGGCGATTTTTTATCTATTATGCAGCAATTTATGTTCCTTGCCCTTCAGGATTCCCTCATAAACCTCTGCAATGATCGGATTTTCATCGGATCTCTTGATCTGTGCCATGCTGTCGATCTTATACATTCCATCCAGCCGGGCCTGTTTCGTCCTCGGTCCGATCGGCACCGGCTGTCCACCACCGGCAATACAGCCTCTTTTACATGCCATCACTTCTACGAAATCATATTGGACTTCACCGGCTTTGATCCTCTCCAGCAGTGTTTCTGCACAGCGAAGACCATTCACCACTGCAATTTTCACCGTTCTGTCCTCAAGCTGGATGGAGGCTTCTTTGATTCCTTCAATCCCGCGGATTCCCGTAAAGCTGATGTCCTGCAGATCTTCCATCCTGCTGCTGTGTACCAGACGTCTCAGAACTGCCTCGGTCACACCACCCGTTACTCCAAAGATCGCTGCTGCCCCCGAAGACAGACCAAACGGCATATCCAGTGCCTCCGGTTCGATCTGCGACAGATCTATTCCCGCTTCTTTGATCATACGGGTCACTTCTGTCGTGGTCAGTACATAATCTACATCCTGCTGCCCTTCTGTAAAATGCTCCGGTCTTTTGATCTCTGCTTTTTTTGCCGTACATGGCATAATCGAGATCACAACCGTCTTGCGGAGGCTTCGTCCTTCTTTTTCCGCTTCTGCCGCTTTCATCCGGGCTTCTTCCTTCAGCAATGCTCCGAACATTGCCTGCGGAGAACGGCAGGTGGAAATATTTTCCCGAAATTCCGGGTAACGGTTCTCACAGAACTTCACCCAGCCCGGACAGCAGGAAGTAAATAACGGAAGATTCTTACCGGATTTTAAACGCTCCAGCAATTCTGCTGACTCTTCCATTACCGTCAGGTCTGCCCCGAAATTTGTATCATATACCTCATCAAATCCCATATGTCGCAGAGCTGCCACCAGGCGTCCCAGTGTATTTTCACCTTTCGGGATTCCAAATTTATCTCCGATCGCCACCCGGACAGCCGGTGCGATCTGTGCCACAACTCTGATATTCTTATCCGCCAACGCTTTCCATACCGGATCAACATCCTGCCGGATACTGATCGCACCGGTCGGACAGACCGCCCTGCACTGTCCGCAGCCTACGCAGTCAGTCTCTGCCAGCTCTCTGTTAAATGCCGGCATAACCTGCATTTTTGAACCCCGGAAAGCAAAATCCAGAATGCCAAGTCCCTGGATTTCATCACAGGTACGCACACAATCCCCACAGAGAATACATTTATTGGGGTCTCTTATTACACAATCCGAAGAGGTATCCAGTGGAAGTGGTTTCTTATGATTTTCAAATCTGATCTCTGAAATACCCAACTGGCTTGCCAGCTTCTGTAACGTACAGACTCCATTTTTGGCACACGTTGTACAGTCACGGCAATGGGATGACAACAGCAGTTCAATGATCATTTTCCTGTGATGCTGCAATCTTGGTGTATTTGTATAGATCACCATACCATCCCGTGGTACTTCTGAACAGGATGCAAATACCTTTCCACGTTCATCTTCCACCACACACATCCTGCACGCCCCATAGGTTGACAGTTCTGAATGATAACAGAACGTAGGAAGATCGATTCCCGACTTTCGGATCACTGAGAGGACATTTTTTTCATCTGTAAAAGCCACTCTCCTGTTGTTAATTGTCATATAGCCCATACTCTGTTCCTCCTACCCTTCAATATGAATCGCACCAAATGCACAGGCACTCGCACATGCTCCACATTTGATACATTTTTCCGTATCGATCGTAAATGGTTCCTTGATCTTTCCGCTGATCGCACCGACCGGACAGTTTCTCGCACATTTTGAACATCCTTTACACCGCTCAGGACTGATGATAAACTTTCGTAATGCAGTGCAGGTATGGGAGGCACATTTCTTTTCAACCACATGCTCCACATACTCATCATGGAATACTTTCAGCGTACTCATAACCGGAAGTGCCGCACTCTTTCCAAGACCGCACAGTGCAGTTTCTGTGATCATGTTCGCCAGTTCCTCCAGCAGATCAAGGTCTTCCAGCTTTCCATTTCCTGCCACGATCCGCTCCAGGATCTCCAGCATACGCTTTGTTCCTTCACGACATGGCACGCACTTTCCACAGCTTTCATTCTGCGTAAAATTCATAAAGAATCTCGCCACTTCCACCATGCACGTATGGTCATCCATCACAACCAGTCCGCCCGAACCGATCATTGCCCCCATTTTTTTCAATGAATCAAAATCCAGACTGACATCCAGATCTTTCGACACCAGGCATCCTCCTGACGGACCTCCGATCTGCACCGCTTTGAACGCTCCGTCTCCTTTGATGCCACCACCAATATCGTAGATCACTTCCCGCAGGGTCGTTCCCATCGGCACTTCGATCAGACCTGTATGCCGAACACTTCCTGTCAATGCAAATGCTTTTGTTCCCGGACTTTTTTCCGGTCCGATGGAACGGAACCATTCTGCTCCTTTATTAATGATCATCGGAACATTGGCAAAGGTCTCTACATTATTAAGAACCGTCGGCTTTCCAAACAGACCCTGTTCCACCGTCCTTGGCGGTTTGACACGCGGCATACCTCTTTTTCCCTCAATGGACGCAGTCAATGCACTTCCTTCTCCGCAGACAAATGCTCCTGCACCGCGATTAATATGTAGGCGAAATGAAAAATCTGTTCCTAAAATATGATCGCCTAAAAGACCGCTTTCCTCTGCCTGTGAAATTGCCCGTTTCAAACGGCTGATCGCCAGCGGATATTCCGCTCTCACGTAAATATAACCTTCTCTGGCTCCTACCGCATAAGCCCCGATCATCATTCCTTCGATCATCTTATGCGGATCTCCTTCCATAATACTCCGGTCCATAAATGCTCCCGGATCTCCCTCATCACCGTTACAGACTACATAGCGGGTCTTTTCTTCCTGACGGGCTACCTGTGACCATTTATATCCCGTTGGGAATCCACCGCCTCCTCTTCCTCTTAAACTGGATGCTGAAATCTCTTCCACCACTTCCTGCGGTGTCATCTCAAACAGGACTTTCTCTAATGCCTCATATCCTCCGGTGGAAATGTATTCTTCTATATGTTCTGCATCAATATGTCCACAGTTTTTCAGTACATTTCTCGTCTGCTTTTTATAAAACGGGATTTCTTCCTGCTTTTTATACTCAAGCCCATCCTGCTTAAATAAAAGATGACGGATAACATCTCCCTTTTCGATCGTTCTGTGGAAAATCTCATCGCAGTCTTCCGGCTTTACTTTTGTATAAAGGATTCCTGCCGGTTCGATCCGCATCAGCGGTCCCATTTCACAGAATCCGTGACATCCGCTTTTCTTCACTTCCAACGGGCCACTACCATGAGCAATCTCCGGTCCAAATTCCACGTCAATATCCGGATTTTCTTCTGCAAGTTCGCTCATCCGCCTGTATATCTCACCTGATCCGCCTGCCAGACACCCGGTTCCTGCACAGATCAAAATCCTGCAACGGCTGTCGCTGATCTTTTTTGCCGCCTCTTCACGAATCTGATGAAGTATTTCTCTGCTCGTAATTTTTTCCATACTTATTCCGCTCCTCTCAATTCGTGAATCAGTTCTGCCGCAGCATCCGGGGTCATTCCCGGATAAACCTTATCATTTACTGTCAGAACCGGAGCAAGTCCGCACGCTCCAAGACAGGAAACTGTCTCCAGTGTAAATAACATATCGTCCGTTGTCGCCTTTTCTTCTGAAAGTCCAAGTTCACTATAAAGCCGTTCCAAAATCGGAATTGACTTTCTGACATGACAGGCAGTTCCATTACAGACTTTAATAATGTACTTTCCCTTTGGTTCAAAAGAGAAGTTTTCATAAAATGTTGCCACACTGTATGCCTTTGCTTCATTGATCCCAAGTTTCTTCGCCACATACCTCAGAAGTTCCGGTGGAAGATACCGATATTCACTCTGAATGTCCTGAATGATCGGAATCAGTGAAGCCGGTTCAAGTCCATGCTGCGAAATGATCTCATCTGCTTTTTTATAGTAGGTTTGATCTAACATATAGCTCCTCCTTCAATATTTTTGTGCAGTTCTTATTATACTTTGATAATTTTCTATCAATTTGTTTTTATTATAGGTTATTTTATATGATTAATCAATAAACATCGCCCTTCAAATGTCTATTTTTAACAATTTTAGTTTTCCTTTCCACTCTTTATTTTCTTAATTTTCCCTTTATTTCCAATAAAAAATGGGCTTTACTTTTTTCTGATTTCTTGCTTATTTTTTTATATATATTGTCTTTTAGTTCCGAATCTGACAAAGAATCACTATTTTAGTTCTTAATAAAATCATAAGGAAGTTTAATTTTCTTTTATAAATTAAACATAATTTGGACACATTTTATGATTATACTAAATGTCAGATAGTTGATTAACAACTATCTCCCCCCTCATAAAGTGATGGCATTCCGGCAGACCCGGGGTGTCAGACTTTAACTCTCATTCCTTTAGATAACTATAAAAAACCGAAAACCCGTTGGCCGAAAGGTCAGCGGGTTTTCTCCGTTCTTATCACTCTTGTCTCATCCTCACTCTTATCTCATACAGATAAAAAGGTTCTGTCTGGAAGACTATCTTTCCGGTACTTCCATGACAGAACCTTTTCATTTCATCTGATTTTTCAGACTGACTTTCTATTCTTAGACTGATCCCGGAAACAGGGCTGTGGAGATCTTCTCCATATCAGAATCACTGATTCCGTACTGACCATCAGAATCTTTTGTTACAGCAATTTCGATCGTCGTTGTATCACCATATGTATTACCATCGATCGACTTCTGCATACTCTGGATCAGCAGATCCTGGAACATACTTGCATCCGCCTGGCTTACATCCTGTCCCTGATCCATCATCTCCTGTGCAACTGCAGTTGAATTATCTTCCAGAGTCTGATATACATCAGACGGAGTTACCTCGATCGTTACTGTAAAATTGCCATCCTTATCTTCCTTGGCTTCTTTTACTTCGTATTTTGCAAGATTATCAATCTTTACAAGCATATCCTTGTATTCCTGCTTTTCTTCCTCTGTAAAATCTCCCAGAGCTTCCAGTCCGCTCAGCTCTGTATCGACCTGCTCGTCTAATGTATCCTCAATCTCTGCCTTTGCATCCTTTTCTGAAATACCGCGGGCTTTCGCATACTCGTCATATTTCTGCTTATAATTAGCATCCATTACGCCTCTTACATAAGCTTCTGCATCAAACTTCGTTGCTCCACCGCATGCGGTTGCACTTATTACAAAAATGAAGGTCAGCATAAGTGCAAGAACTTTTTTCATTTTTCCTCTGTTCATAAACTTTTTCTCCTTTTTTATTTGAACCCTCTGCGGAGGTTCCCACTCTCCACATAGATCCATCAGTTACGTGATAAGTTTATCATTTTTTACTTAGATTATCAAGTTTTTCTAATTTCTTAATGAGATATTTATATTTTTTCTGTTTGTTTTAGAATTTACTCATATTTTTGACACACATTTTGTCTATACTAATATTCAGATAGTTGATGAACAACTATCTCCCCTCATAAAGTATGGCACAGGAAGTGCCAGCACTTTACTCTCATTCCTTTAGATAACTATAAAAACCACGAAAACCCTCACAGCCGATGCTGTGAGGGTTTTCACTGTCCCCATATCTGCCCTGTCTGCCTTTCGAGCAAATAGAGAGCAGATTTTCGGGTTCTGATTTTGCTTTCGTGTCTGTGTCCGTTCCATTAAAAACTTCCCTGCGGTGTATCGGCTTCGCCCCTGACCACTGACTTCGCTGCTTCATATCACTTTAAGCATTTTCACTTCCTATTGATCATTCCATATACTAATAAACCACCACCTGCTATACCTCCAAAAATCAAAATCAGAGTACAGACATTTGCATTCACACAAATATGATTTGTCCAATCAGAAAAATGAGTGGAAAGTATTGTTAATTGCTTTTTATGTTCCGCGAAATATGCATACACATCATTTGTAAATGCCATCCAGATACAACTTATGATTAAAATGGTTCCTGCTTTTATCCATCCATTTACCGGAAGATACCTTGCCACCCAAAACACAAGCCATACTCCCGCCATAAGAATAAATGCAGCTATATAACCAGCTCTCATTCCCTCTCTATCTCCCGAATGATTACATACTTCAAAAATCGTAAGAAAAAGCCACAGGGTATCCCATGCCAATGTAATTAACGCCTTTTTATCAGACAAAATCGGGGACAATGTTATATTCCTGATTACCAACGGGAAAAATACAACCGACAATCCAAAAATTGTTGGTATCGTCCATAAAATAAACTCTCCCCCTCCATTCATCCGGTCTACAAAAAAGAAAATAAGAAGTAATGCTGTTACACTCGCTAAGATACTTTTTATCATTCTTCTTTGCGTAGAAACCAGCGGTACAACTGACAACGATGCTACCAACAACATAGAAGCCGTTAATACCGCAAACACTCCTAAGCCACCACCACTGCTCATTGATACAATAAACGTAATCACAACCGGAACCATGAGTAACAGAGCTATCACAATTCCTGCCTTGTATGCCATGTTCCTTTCTTTTTTAGCATGTCTCTCTAATATCCCCTCTGATTCATTTTTCATCACTGTATCAATGGTAGTATTTTTCAACGCTTCATATGTCTTTTTACATTTCTCACAAGTCATTAAATGCTGTTCCACCATTTTTTTGCTGGCCGGACTACAGGCATTGTCATAATAAAGCGGAAGTAAATCCTGCACAACATCACATTCATTAAATTGATCTTTACTCATTTTCTGCCATCCTTTCCTGAATTTTCAATCTTGCCCTATGATAAGTAACTCTTGCCCAGTTTTCAGTTTTTTGAAAAATTACCCCTATTTGTGAAAATGGTAATTCTCCGAAAACTCTCAACTGAAATACTTCTTTATAGGGTTCTTGCAGTTCATGAAGAATTAAATGAATCCGGAGAGCTGTATCTTTATCTTCTGTTACTTTCTCTATATCAACAGTTGATGTTGAAGCCGCTGCATCTAATTCTGATAACTTTGTGTTTTTCCGACATTCATCAATTGCAAGATGCCTGGCAATTCCACATAACCATGTGAGTTCACTGGAATTACCTTTAAATTGTTTTTTCGCCGTCATTGCCTTAAAAAATGTATTTTGAGTTATTTCTTCTGCACAGGACGGATTTTTTATGATTGTCATAACATACGAATACACTTGCATATAGTATGAATGATATAATTTTTCGTAGTCCAGAACTGCTCACCTCCTCGTCTTCTTTTCATAGGTTAGTCGAAGAAAAGATAGTTTCGTTACAGATATTTTTATTTAAAATCAATCAAAAAAGTAACCGCCCATCGACCAAAGGATTGCTATTACTTTTTTGTAGCTTATTAAATTTGGACTAACCAACTATCAGTAGTGCCTTATTTACATCTATAATATACCATCCATTAAGCACATTGTTAACATATAACTTTATAAATACGCAGACACTCCCAACCTCTTTCAGTCTGATTTTTCGGATGCAAATTTTCATAAAAATATATAACAATTTACAGTTCAATACAATTTCAAACCCTGTATTTTCGAGTTTTCTCTATAGTTTATTTCTCTACTGTTTATGCTATTTTTAACGCACTCTTTCAATATTTACTCCCAATTTAATGTTTCAATACTTTTAGTATAATTGACAAATCAAATGGAATATGCTAACTTAGCATTAAGCATTACTTACATATAAAACGTTGCAATTATGGATGTTGTATGGGGAATATTATTAAGTTTATGTTATAGAAAGGAGATTTTTTATGAAAAAGAAAATAATTGCAATGCTTACGGTGATTTGTTTATTGTCAATGCTATTTTCAATATCTACTTTTGCATCAGATATAGATACAGTTCAATCTGAAAATCATCACTTTACTCAAGATGAAATGACCAAACTGGTTGAACAGAATATTATATATCAAGAAGAGATTCCAGTTCAACTAACAGACACTAAAGCTAGAACTGTTGTTGAAGCTACAGTACGATTTAGGGTTCATTATGATAATACTAATGGATTAGCTTTTTCTACAGAAGTAATAGCTGTTGTAGGTGGTGGTACTTTTACAAAAACTGCACTTGTTACCATACCCTAAATATTGGAGGCATTTATGAGTGATTATAAAGAAATTTTAACTTCGGACCGTGTGTATAAAAAATACAAGTCTATCATCCCTGATACAAATGTATCTATTGATGACATCATACAAAAATTGTCATATTTTTATAAAATTTCAAAGGATACTTCTGAAAAGGGTAAGAAAATATTAGAATATTATAATGAAGTTGGATCTGTATATTCAATAGAACCTCCAATACCTCAGGATCTGATGAAGGTGATGAATGTTCCTGTGACATTGATGTACGTTAATCCTGCCACGAATCAATTTATACTAAGTGGTCAGTCAGAAAAATTCACTGAAAAAATTACGGCAGAAATCGTATTACTACGAGGATTGACAAAAGCGGAACATAATAGTAAAGAATTAGTATTTCATTATGTGGATACGATTAATAATTATTATAATTGAAGAAATATTCTCTTTACCAACACTCAATAGCCACCTTATATGTAAATGACAAAAAGTAACCGTCGCCCCGGGCAGCATATCCCCCTGCCATCCTGGGATTACGGTTACTTTTTAATTGATAAACTTATCACTTTTTATCTTCGTTCTTCCATCCACTCCAGCAGATCAGAAAATACCTGCTCACGATCCGTCTCATTGAGCAGTTCATGCCTGTCTCCTGCATACAGTCTGAGACTTACATCCTGGATCCCTGCTGCCTGATAGATCTCATAAACTTTTCTGACACCTTTTCCAAAATTACCTACAGGATCATCAGCTCCTGCCGTAAAAAGGATTGGCAGACTCTTTGGAATCATATAGATGCTTTCCTTCTTCTCCATTGCCAGCATCCCTGTAAACATCCCGTAATACGCATTTACAGTGAACATAAAGGAGCAAAGAGGATCTGACACATACTCTTCCAGACGCTGCGGGTCACTGGTCACCCAGTCTGCTCTCGTCTGAGGATGCTTGTATTTTTTATTGAAAGCTCCGACCGCCATTCGGTCTATCAGTCTGCTCCGGTAATGCCAGCCGCGAAATGCAGCCATAAAACGGCACAGCCTTCTTCCTGATACAAGTGTATGATACGGCTTATCCGCAACTACTCCCATAAAGATCGCTCCGGCAAGTCCATTTCCATACATCTGCACATACTGCCGCAACAGACTTGATCCCATGCTATGTCCCAGCATAAAATACGGAACATCGGGATACTTCTTTGCTGTCCGCTGACGCAGAGTATGCATATCACCAATCAGACATGCATTTGCATACTTTTCATTGAAAAATCCATACTCTGACTTACTTTGCACAGACTTGCCATGACCCAGATGGTCATTCCCGACTACATAATATCCGTGGCTGCACAGAAATTCAGCAAACTCATCATATCTTTTAATGTATTCTACCATCCCGTGACACAACTGAACTACCGCCTTCACTTCTCCTTCCGGCTTCCATTCCATTGTATGGATCTCAGTATTACCATCCTTCGACGGAAAATAAAATTCATCTCTCATGATCTAATCATTACCTGTCATCTAATTTAATATACTCTCGATACGGTGCAAGTGGTTTATACGCCGGTCGTATGATCTTATCTACATTCTTAAGCTCTTCCAGTCTGTGAGCACTCCATCCTACGATACGTGCCGCTGCAAAGATTGGTGTATACAACGCCGGCGGAAGATCCAGCATACTATAAACCAGTCCGCTGTAAAAGTCCACATTGGCATTAACACCTTTATACATCTTACGCTTCTCCCCAATGATCTCCGGTGCCATATGCTCTACCTTTTCATACAGTGCATATTCTGCCTCATGACCTTTCTCCACTGCAAGCTGCTTTACAAAACGCTTGAATATCTCGGCACGGGGATCGGAAACGGAATAAACCGCATGCCCCATTCCATAGATCAGACCTTTTTTATCAAATGCCTGCTTATCCAGCAACGCCTCAAGATAGGCACGGATCTGATCATCATCACTCCAGTCCGTCAGTACAGACTTCATATCCTCGAACATCTGCGTTACTTTGATATTCGCCCCTCCATGCTTCGGACCTTTCAGGGATGCCATTGCCGCAGCGATGGTAGAATAAGTATCCGTACCGGAAGAGGTAACCACGTGCGTCGTAAAAGTGGAGTTATTACCACCGCCATGATCCATATGAAGTACCAGAGCCATATCAAGGATCTTCGCCTCTAACTCTGTATACTTTCTGTCCTCACGGAGCATCATCAGGATATTCTCTGCTGTGGAAAGCTTCGGATCCGGTGCATAGATATAAAGATCCTCTCCCATCCTGTAATTATATGCGTGATAACCGTAAACCATCAGCATCGGGAACTGGCTGATCAGGTTCAGACACTGACGCAGCACGTTCGGAATACTTGTATCATCCGCTTTCTCATCATAAGAATAAAGCTGAAGGATACTCCTCGTGATGCTGTTCATCATGTCACGGCTCGGTGCTTTCATGATAACATCACGCACAAAATTCGGAGGAAGCATACGGCGGTCAGCCATCATCTCCTGAAAGTGAGCCAGCTCTTCTTTATTCGGAAGTTCTCCGAACAGAAGTAAATATGCGGTCTCTTCATATCCCGGGTGCTTTGCATCAAGGAAACCTTTGACCAAATCCTTGATATTATAACCTCTATAATACAGGTTTCCTTCGCATGGAACGGATATACCATCCACGATCTTTGATGCACATACATCCGAAATATTCGTCAATCCGGCAAGTACACCCTTACCATTTAAATCACGAAGTCCTCTTTTTACTTCATACTTTGTATAAAGTTCTTTTTCAATCGCATTATTCTTCTCACATTTGAGTGCAAGTTCTTCAATCTCAGGAGTGATGTCGAAAAATATGCTGTTAATATCTTTTGCCACGTACGTATTCCTCCTTCTCTCTGTCTCTTTTCCATGTATGACCTTTTTATTATACTAAAATAAGTCTTTTTATACAATTAACTGACTATTAAATCTTTATGAAATCATCAGCCTGAAAATTTTAGAAACGACATTCTGACAGCAGATCTGCCAGCTTCGCAAATTCTTCAAGGGTCAGTGCTTCACCCCTGATAGAAGCTCCACGCCCCAACGCTTCGATCGCAGCTTCTATTTCTTCCTTTGTATAGTCCAGTTCCGGTGAATTTTTCAGTCCGTTGGCAAGCGTTTTTCTTCTCTGATTAAAAGAAGCCCGGATCAGACGGAACATCAGCTTTTCATCCTTCACTGTGACTGGAGGATTTTCATAACGCTCCAGCCGGATCACCGCAGAACCGACTTTCGGCCTTGGCATAAAGCAGTTCGGAGGTACATTTGCCACAATATATGGCTTTGCGTAATATTGCACAGCAAGCGATAATGCACCATAATCTTTCGTCCCCGGACCGACCTGCATCCGGTCTGCCACTTCTTTCTGCACCATAACTGTAATGCTTTTGATCGGCACATGATTCTCAAACAAGCCCATAATGATCGGTGTCGTGATGTAATACGGAAGATTGGCAACGACCTTGATCGGCTTTCCTCCATTTTCTTCCTCTGCCAGTTTTGCGATATCGACTTTCAGTACATCATGATTGATGACCCGCACATTTTCATACTCTGAAAGGGTATCCTCCAGAATCGGGATCAGTGCCTTATCTATCTCTACCGCGATCACCTTTTTTGCCGCACAGGCAAGGTACTGGGTCATCGTTCCGATTCCGGGACCGATCTCCAGCACAACATCATCTTTTGTGATTTCTGCTGAACCGATGATCTTATCCAGTACATGCGTATCGATCAGAAAATTCTGTCCGAATTTTTTCTGAAATACAAAATTATATTTTTGCAGAACTTCAATTGTATTCTGCGGATTTCCAAGAGTTGGCTCTTTCATTTTCTCTCCTTTATTCAATGACCTGCTCTTTCAGCAGCCTGCTTTCATTGATCTGATAAAGCTGCTTTGCATTTTCCTCTGTCTGCCGGATGACTTCCTCCGCAGAGATCCCTTTCAATTCTGCAATTTTCTCTGCCACATAGGAAATGTAAAGCGAACAGTTTCTTTTGCCACGAAATGGTTCCGGGGCAAGATATGGGCAGTCCGTCTCAAGCACAATGGATTCTAACGGGATCTCTTTGACAGTTTCTTTTAGTTTCTTTGCATTCTTAAAAGTTACCACACCACCGACTCCGATGAAGTAACCCATTTTCACATACTCCTGTGCCATCTCCGGCGAATAGGAGTAGCAGTGGATCACTCCATTCAGATCTTTGCCGTACTTTTTCATGATCTCCATTGTATCTGCTGCCGCCTCCCGGCTGTGGATCATGACCGGTAACTTCTTTTCCCCTGCCAGTTCCAGTTGCCGGATAAACCAGTATTTCTGGAGATCATGTCCTTCTTTATCCCAGTAATAATCCAGTCCGATCTCTCCGATGGCAACGATCTTTTTTCTGTCGGCAAGTTCAGACATTCTCGCAAAATTCTCTTCATTTAAGTCACCCACTTCGTCCGGGTGAACCCCCACCGATCCATAGAGAAACGGATATTTTTCTGTCAGTTCGAGAATTTTATCCCAGGATGCAACGGTTGCTGCTGCATCTACGATCATCCCAACACCGCCTGCTTTCATTCCCGAAAGAAGCTCTTCCCGGTCTGCATCAAACTGCTCATCATCATAATGTGCATGCGTATCAAATATCATCGCTGTCTTCTCCTAAATAAAATACTTTGTAGAACATTTCCAGTGATTCAAACAATTCTTCTTTTGTCTTCTGCAATTCCTTGATCTTCAGCACACTGCCGATCTCATCAAAAGTAAAATCATCTTCTTTATGATCGACCTTCAGCTCTAAATTTCCATTTTCATCATAGACAACCATCAGGATTCCGCCCACATCTGCCGTATAAAGCACGCACATGATCTGCAGTTCCTGCTTCACTTCTTCCGGAAGAGAATTAAATTCCGGGTTCAGATAAAATTTTCTCTCATATGCACTTGCCGCACATAATACCATTTCTTCATCCATTCCTGCTACTCCTTTTCTTTGAATATCCGTCTGGTTCTTCTCCCCGGTATCCCGCCATTCCTTTTTACTGTGTCCCTTTGCTGTATCCTGCTGTTTTCTTCGGATCATCACATTTTACACGTATCCGTACACGCCTCGCACAGAGACCTCGCCGGCGTAGACTTCTTCGATCGTTCCATCTTCTTTCCGCACGATCAGTTCACCGGTCTTGTTAATTCCGAGTGCATGGGCAACATATTGCTCTTTCGCTCCAAGGATCATGACATCCCGGTCTTTATTTACGAGCAGTTCACTATACTTCTCCATCAGTTGTGACAGATCTCCCGTCTCCATGAAAAGAGCATAATTCTCTTCCAGTCGCTTCATAATGGCAGCGATCAGAGGGGCTCTTTTCACCTTATGTCCGCACTCCAACCGCAGGGAAGTCGCACGCTCCCGGATCTCCTCAGGGAAATCCGTCAGATTGACATTGATCCCTACTCCGACTGTTACATGATTGATATAATCGATCTGCGTACTCATCTCAGTCAGGATTCCGACCAGTTTCTTACCATGAATGATAATATCATTGGGCCACTTGATCTGAATCTGCTGCTCTCCGCACACATCTTTGCAGTCCATAATTCCCTCTGCCACGCTGCACGCCATAACCAGCGTCAGCATGGGAGCCTGGTTCGGAGTGATCTGCGGTCTTAATAAGATCGACATGGAAATACTTTCTCCTGCCGGTGAATCCCATGACCTTCCCCGCCTGCCTCTTCCGGCTGTCTGCCTGTCAGCAACTGCCAGAGTGCCTTCCACTGCTCCCTCATCTCCCAGTTGCTTGATCCGCAGATTCGTAGAATCGACTTCATCATAATAAACAATATTTTTCCCGGCCCACTTTGTATCCATCAGGCTTTCCAGTTCTTCCTTCGTCATCACATCCGGGCTGTCTATGATCCGGTATCCCTTATTCCGTACCGCTTCTACCTCATATCCTTCTTCCTGGAGCTGACGGATCACTTTCCATACTGCCGTCCTGGATACTCCAAATTTTTCACATAACTGCTGACCGGAAATATATCCGTCTGCCTCCCGGAGCATTTTTAAGATTTGTGCTTTCATTTTTACTTCCTCACAGACCATCTGCTTTTTTCAACAAAGATTCGCTATTCCTTATTCAAATGTGCCTGACACCACATAAGTGTCAGGCACATTATGATCCATTCTATCCGAATTTTAAAATTCTCCCAACGTAGCAACCATCACTGCCTTGATCGTATGCATTCTGTTCTCTGCCTCATCAAATACCTTAGACTGTGCAGACTCAAATACTTCATCCGTTACTTCCATATCCTTAACGCCGAATTTCTCATACATTGCTGCACCGATCTTCGTCTTCAGGTCATGGAATGCCGGCAGACAATGCAGGAAGATCGCACTTTCCTTCGCATTTGCCATCACTTCTTTTGTCACTTTATAAGGAGATAATTCTTTAATCCTCTTCTCCCATACTTCATCCGGCTCACCCATGGATACCCATACATCTGTATAAATAATATCTGCATCCTTTGTGCCTTCCTTTACATCCTCAGTCAGAGTGATCCTTGCACCGGATTCTTTCGCATAACCTCGGCAGGTCGCTACCAGCTCTTCGTTCGGGAAATATTCTTTTGTCGTACATGCAACAAAATCCATTCCCAGCTTGGAGCAGGCGATCATCAGGGAATTACCCATATTGTATCTTGCATCACCCATATAGACCAGCTTCAGTCCTTTCAGTTCTCCGAAATTCTCGCGGATAGTCAGCATATCTGCAAGCATCTGCGTCGGATGGTACTCGTTGGTCAGACCATTCCACACCGGAACACCGGCATACTTTGCAAGATCTTCTACAATCTCCTGACCATATCCACGATACTCGATTCCGTCGAACATTCTTCCCAGAACTCTGGCAGTATCCTCAATGCTTTCCTTTTTACCGATCTGAGAACCTGACGGATCAAGATAGGTCGTTCCCATTCCCATATCATGTGCTGCCACTTCAAATGCACAGCGGGTTCTTGTACTGGTCTTCTCAAAGATCAGGGCTACATTCTTTCCACGGTAATGATCCACCGGAATTCCCTTTTTCTTCTTCTCTTTCAGATCTGCTGCCAGATCGATCAGATATGTGATCTCTTCCGGTGTAAAGTCTTTCAGTGTCAAAAAATTCCTTCCTTTTAAATTCATCTTACTGTCCCTTTCTATTCGTATCAATGTATGCATGAATCCCGGCAGCTCTGTCTGATCTGCCTGCTCTTCATATCTCTTTGCCACCTGTTCCCTCAGTTCATCCACTGTATAAATATGATACTTCGGAACTTTCATCAGCTTTGCTCCTGCCTCCAGCATGGCAAGATACAACAGCTTATCCGAAACTCCCGGTTTCAGCTTCAGAACCAGTCCCAGCTCTGCCTTTTCTATCTCCGAAAGATGCTTCATCCGGTTCTCATACCAGACTTCTGCATGATCCTGATCGATATAATAGATCAGACCTTCCAGTCCATACAGCATCCTTTTTGCATCATAATAGCCAATCTTCATATTCTGCCGGCTTTTCCTGCCGTCAAACTCAAGAATACTTCCCAGCCGGACTCTCGGTCCGATCCGGTAGATCTGTGCGTCCTCGGGCAGCTTTACCCTCGGCTCACGCCCCGGTCCATAAATCCGTATCTCAATAATATCCTTACAGCCCCGCTTTACGAGCGAACCAAGCGGCACATTGTTCACCACGCCACCGTCAATGTATCGCTTTCCACCCATTTTCTCATTCTTAAAACCTAAAAGATAAGCACTTGCAAGGAGAAAATCTTCCAGTCTTCCCTCAGGAATATCCTCAAGCCCTAAGTCCAGTTCTTTAAAATCGGTCAGTGAAAACGTGAGCAGATAAAACTCTTTCCCTGACTGCCTGATCTTTTCTTCATCGACCAGCTCATGGATCAGCTCTTTCAACGGTGTCACATCGATCCCGCCTGCAGTCACGACCGACCAGATCTGCGAAAGTACATCCTTCACTTTATGCTCTCTCTCAAAAAGCCCTTCCATCCAGCCGTCATCTACATTCATGACCTTTGAAAATGTCATGCTCTTCCAGATGTCCTGTGCCTTTTTCAGATCATCCATACAGATCAAAGCACCATTCAATGCTCCTACGGATGTTCCCGCCACTGCATGGATCCGAATCCCGGCTTCTTTCAGTGCCTTCCACGCACCGATCTGATACGCACCTCTTGCACCGCCACCGTCCAGCACAACTCCATATTCTTTCTTCCGGTCAAGTAAAAGCTTCATTCTTTTCACCTCGGTCCACTGACGCTAGTATACTACAAAAATGCACTCAAATGCAACACTGCCTCCAACCGCCTTACTTTCCTCTCTATACTGCCGCCAGTGCCTTATTTTCTTCTCTGCCTTCCTGCCTCGAACATCAGGACCGCTGCCGCCACCGCTGCATTCAGCGACTCTGCTTTCCCGCACATCGGAATCCGGATCAGACAGTCTGCACATTCTGACACTTCATCTCTTAACCCATTTCCTTCATTTCCGATCAGGAATGCACAGCCTTCGGTATAATCTTCCTCATCATAAACATTTTTTCCGTTCAGATGTGCCGCATACGTTCTGATTCCCTGACTGCTCAGACTTTTCACTGCTGCCGGAAGATCTTTTACATAGAAAAACGGCATCCTGAAGACAGCTCCCATGGTCGAACGGATCACCTTGGGATTGTAGACATCCACACTGTCACTGCTCAGCAGGATTCCCGTTGCCCCGGCTGCCTCAGCGGTACGAAAGATCGTTCCCAGATTTCCCGGATCCTGCAGGTTGTCCAGCACGATCACGTGCGGAACTCTGATCTGATGGTTCTCCGGATTCTTCTCCTTTTCCCCGGATTTTTCTTCACACTTTAACGCACTTTTTCCGAGTACGTCTTCCATCGTATACTCCAGTCTTTTTACGACCGCTAAAATTCCCTGTGGATTTTTCGTATCCGATACATAAGAAAATACTGGATCTGAAAGAACTTCTGCAGGCATTCCCAACTCCCTGATATATGCAGGATTTTTGCGTTCAAAGCTCTCCGATATATACAGCCGTTCAATCCGCTCTTTCGGGATTTCTTCCACCATCCTCGGGCCTTCCACAAGAAAGATCCGCCTTTCATCTCTTAATCTGCTTTTCTTCTGAAGCTTCGCCAGCTCCTTGATCTGTGCATTTGACGTACTTGTAATCATTGTCCGTTCCTCTACTTTTCTTCTATCTTGATCTTTTCCAGGATTTTATTTGCTCCGATCAGAACCAGGATCACATTTCCCGGCAGTGGTGTCTGCGGATCAAAAGAGAGATCCATTTTTTCACCCTGCATGACTCCGACTACCGTGATCCCGTACTTCTTACGCACATCCAGCTCTGCAAGACTTTTTCCTTCCCATCTGCGTGGTACGGCTATCTCCACGATGCTGTAGTCATTGGAAAGCTCGATCCAGTCCACAAATTCATTTGCTACCATGCTTTTGGCAATCCGGCTGCCCATCTCGATCTCAGGATATACGACAGAATCCGCTCCTACTTTTTCCAGGATCGTTCCCTGAAGTTTATCTTTCGCCTTTGCAACAACCAGTGGAATCTCCATCTCTTTGCAAAGAAGTGTTGCCATAATATTGGCTTCAGGATGCTCTGAAACTGCCACAACAGCCCCGTCCAGATTTCTTGCTCCCAGAGCCTGCAGAGCATCCTTATCCGTTACGTCTGCCTTCATTGCATAAGAAACCTTATCTGAAATTTCCTGGATCTTCTCATAAGAATCATCGACTACCATGACATCGCACCCCATTTTTTCCAATGACAATGCCACGCTTCTTCCAAAACTTCCCAAACCAAGTACTGCAAATTGCTTATTCATATCTTTCCCCTTATCCAATCATAATTCTTCCTTCCGGGAGAGAACGGAAATGTGTCGTTCTCTCCGCCCTTCCGGCAAATACAAGTGCCATCGTCACCGGTCCGATCCGTCCGATATACATCAGGATCATCAGCACGACATGACTCGCCCTGCACAGAGACGGTGTCAGGTCGGCTGTCAACCCTACGGTTGCCATCGCTGAAGTCACCTCGTACATCAGATTCAGGAAATCCTGTCCCGGTTCTAAGATCGTAAGCACCGTCACTCCTGACATCCAGAAGAAAAAGGTAACCAGTGAGATCGTAATGCCTGACCGTACCACCGTTTCATCGATCTTACGGTTAAAACATTCCGTATCCTTTCTGCCCCGCAGTACCGAGATCACTGTGAGAACCAGCATGGCTGCCGTAGTCGTCTTGATACCGCCTGCCGTTCCTGTCGGAGATCCGCCAATAAACATTAACAGACATCCAAGGAGCCTTGAACCCGGCCGCAGTGCAGACTGAGAGACCGCTGCAAATCCCGCGGTTCTTGTCGTCACCGACTGGAACAGAGATGCCATCAGCTTCTTCGTAACTGAAAATTCTCCCATGGTTGCCGGGTTGGAATATTCCAGTAAAAAGAATAATACCGTTCCAAATAAGATCAGAAACCCGGTCATGACCAGCACCACTTTGCTCTGCAGTTCCAGCCTTGTAAACAGCCATTTTAACGGTCTTGTTCCCCGTTCCCGGACTGCTTTTTTTATATTTCCAAGAATATCATACCACACCGGAAATCCCAGTCCTGATACGACGATCAGAAGAATCGTTGTAAAATTAATCAAAGGTGAACCCGCATACCCGATCAGGCTGTTGCTTCCCAGCAGATCCACTCCCGCATTACAGAATGCAGACACTGAATGGAAGATTCCGTATCCGACGCCTTTTACCACACCATAATCCTGTACAAACCGGATGGAATAAAAGACGGCACCGATCGCCTCCACCGTAAACGTCCCTTTCAGAACCCGGATAATAAACTTCACCATCCCGGACATCGTATCCAGTCCGTAAGACTGACTGATCATCTGCCTTCCCCTGAAACTGATCTTTTTCCTAAGCAACAGAAAAAATGCCGATGTACAGGCGATCACGCCCAGTCCTCCGATCTGAATAAGCACCAGCATGATCCCTTTGCCGATCAGTGTAAACTGCGTTGCCGGTACAACCGTCACCAGTCCGGTCACACAGACGCACGTAACCGCAGTGAACAGAGCATCCAGAAACGAAATTGGCTGCCGGTTTGAAAATGCCAGCCATAACAAAAGCCCGCCCGCAAGGATAATCCCCATAAATCCGAGTGCAACGATCTGCATCGTACTAAGCCGGAGCTTTCGTGCCGCCCACTCTTCTTCATCTATATGAATTTTTCTCATTCTTTTCAGATACACTCCTTATCATAATAAAACTCTCTATCATACTAGCACGTTGGACAGGGACAGGCAAGCAAAGAAGAAAAAGGCGTGTGAAAAAACATCCGTTTCTTCACACGCTCCTGTTCAGGTTTTTATTCATCCGTAGATTCAATCTCACCTGTAAATCCTGCATCCCGGATCATCTTCATCGTGTCGTCAATTCCCTGACCACCTGCTGTCAGATAACCTGATGCAAAAATAGAATCAACAACCTTGAATAATTCCGGCTCAATCCCTTTAAAATAAACTTCTCTTCCCGCAGCACAACGGATATCTGACTTCGGGATCATCAGTCTTGCCAGGCAGAGTACCTTCATGCAATATTCCGGTGTCAGTCCTGAAATATCACGGTCTGCAAGTCTTGTCCCTGGAATCGGAAGAAGGAAATTGATCGGAACGGACTCAGGGGAAATTGCTTTCAGATCCATCAGCATATCTACTACATCTTCTTTGCTCTCTCCCATACCGATAATTCCACCGCTGCAGATCTCAAATCCCAGCCCCTGCAACATTTTAATATTATTGACCCGCTGGTCATATGTGTGCGTGGAACAGATCTCAGGATAGAAAGAACGGCTGCTGTTCAGATTATGGTTGATCCGATCCAATCCTGCTTCTTTCAGCATCTTCGCCTGCTTTTCGGTCAGGAATCCGATGGAACAGCAGATCTGCGTATTCTTTTTCTTCATAATACGAATGCGTTCTGCCAGGTCCTCAATCTCTGCATCCGTAAACTTGATTCCGCTCAGACCAATGCAGTGCCTTGCAAGGTTCTTTTCATCCACCAGATCATTATCTCCGTATAATTTCTCATCCGATACCCGGCGGTACTTCTCGATCGGTGCGTGCGACTCACAGGACTGGGCACAGTAAGCACAGTTCTGTGAACAGTTTCCGCTACGCACATTTGTCAGCAATTGTACGCTGACCTTTTTCCCCTTATATTTTGTCCTCAATGCATACGCACAGGAAATCAGGTCTTCCATCTCTTCTTTCGGAAGATCAAGGATTGCTACGGCTTCCTCTCTGCTCAGGGAACGCTCTTCGTCCCAGTCTGCTAATAATGTATGTATGAATGTATCTGACATCGTTACTGTACCTTCTTTCATTTAGTATAATGCGGGCGGTCAGAAAATCTCAATTATAAGATTCACAGATTATTCCGTGCTGCACACTCCCACTAATGTTCTAGTATAAAAGTACCGTTTTAGATTGTCAACCATTTCTTAATGTGCAGTTTACATTCGTCTTAAAGATTTTTCACTGCACTTTCCAGTTGTGTCAGAGCCTTTTCCAGCGTCTTTCTTGGGCATGCCACGTTGATCCTCTGGAATCCGATTCCTGACTCTCCGAACATTTTTCCACCGTCAAGCCATAATCCCGCCTGGTTTTCCACAAAATCTTTCAGGTTTTTTTCCGCAATTCCCAGTCCCCGGAAATCCATCCACACCAGATAAGTTCCTTCGGTCTTTGTCACTTTGATCTGCGGAATATGTTCTTCCATCCATTCATGCAGAAACGTGATATTCGCTCCTACATACTTTTTCATTTCCTGATACCATTCTTCTCCCTGTGCATAGGCTGCGATCACCGCCTCGATCCCCGGTGCGGAAATCTGGCTGTAGCCGGCTGCCGTGATCTGCTTTGCAAACGCCTCCCTGAGTGCTTCATTCGGGATCAGGATATTCGATGCCTGTAACCCTGCAATATTAAAGGTCTTTCCCGGAGATGTGCAGATAACTGTAAAGTCTTTGTATTCCGGCTTCAGATCTGCAAAAACCTGATGCTTTCCTTCAAATACAAAATCTGCATGAATCTCATCGCTGACCACGATCACACCATGCTTCTTGCAGATATCTCCCAATTTTTCCAGTTCTTCCCGTGTCCATACACGGCTGACCGGATTGTGCGGACTGCACAGGATGAACAGTCGAATCCTCTTTTCAACGATCTGCCGTTCAAAATCTTCAAAATTGATCTTATAACTTCCATTCTCATCCTGATACAGTACATTATTTGCAACTTCTCTGTCATTGGACTCGATCACTTCCCGGAACGGATAATAAACCGGTTCCTGGATCAGCACATAGTCTCCCGGTTCTGTATATGCCTTCACAGCCATTGCAAGTGCAAAGACAACTCCCGGTGTCTTGAGCAGCCATTCCGGTTCGATCTTCCAGCCGTGACGACGTTCCATCCAGGATCGTACTGCATCAAAATATGTTTCATCTGCCTCTGTATAGCCATATACACCATGCTCTGCCTGACGCAGCAGTGCATCCTGAATATAGGAACTTGTCTTAAAATCCATATCTGCAACCCATAGCGGAAGGATATCTGCACTTCTTCCTCTCTGCACCGCAAAATCATATTTCAGGCAACGTGTTCCCTTTCGGTCCACGCCCTGTTCAAAATTCAGATTTCTTTCACTCATGTTCTTCTCACTTTCTACCTCTTACCTTGCTGTTCTTTCGTCAGCTTTCCCTGTTATGCTTTTTGTCACTCTTTCCTGCAATTTGTCATTCTTTTCTGCTCCTGCAATTCATCACATCACTCTGCCAGTGCCTGTTCCAGATCTGCAATCAGATCTTCTGCATTTTCAATTCCCACTGACATTCTCAGAAAGTCTTCCGTGATCCCCAGCCGTTCTCTTGTCTCAACCGGCACATCCCCATGCGTCTGAAGCATCGGATACGTGATCAGGGACTCTACTCCGCCCAGGCTTTCCGCATAGGAGATCAGCTTTACACTCTCAAGAAGTTTTCTCGCACGCTTTTCTGAATCTACTTTAAATGAGATCATACTTCCACAGCCGCTTGCCTGCTTCTGGTTGATCTCGTACCCCGGATGTTCCGGAAGTCCCGTATAATAAACTGCTTTCACTTCCGGGCGGTCTTTCAGCCACAGTGCAATCTTCTTTGCATTTTCCTGCTGACGCTCCAGTCGAACAGACAAAGTCTTGATTCCACGCAGTACCAGGAAACTGTCAAATGGCGGCAGACAACATCCCACCGTTTTGTATGTATACCGAAGCTTTTCAGAAAGTCCTTTCCCTTTGATACATACAAAGCCTGCAAGGACATCATTATGTCCTCCCAGAAATTTTGTACCGCTGTGGACAACCAGATCTGCCCCCAGAGTCAGCGGTTTCTGAAAATATGGTGTCAGAAATGTATTATCTGCAATGATCAATAACCCATATTCATCTGCAATTTCTCTCATTGCCGCAAAATCTGTCACCTTCATCGTTGGGTTACTCGGAGTTTCAATATAAAGTGCTTTTGTTTCTTTTCTGATACTTTTACGCACCAGTTCTATATCTGAAGTATCTATATAGGAAAAGGTCACGCCTCTTTTTTCACCAATACTCTCAAACATTCTCACCGTTCCGCCATACAGGTCTTCTGTGCAGAGGATATGAGATCCTTCTTCAAATAATTCCAGACATAATCCAATCGCTGCCATTCCACTTGTGCAGGCAATGCTGTCATCCGCTTCTTCCAATGTCGACATCACACTTTCAAGCTCATGCCTTGTCGGATTGCTCTCACGGGTGTAGTCGTATCCGGTACTTCTTCCAATTCCCGGATGTGCAAATGTTGCCGTCTGAAAAATCGGAACAGAGACTGCCCCGTAAGGATGTCCCTCCACAAGGCCTCCGTTTCCGTGAATACATCGTGTCTCAAATTTATATTCTTCTGCCATTTTCACTGCCTCCATCGTCCTGCAGGAACTTCCTCTGCCTGCTTATTTGTTTCACCATCTTCATCAGATGTAATACATTCCCTCTACGGAATCCTGATACCCCTCAAATGCTTCCACGAGATCTTTCAGTGTAATATCTTCAAGGATTTCCCGGTTCTTCTCATTGATCCTGTCTATGATCAAATGCTGGATCGCCTCCTGATCTCCCCGGAGACCTGACATATCGCCTTCTTCGTCTTCAAGATAGTAACTGCCTTCCAGTGCTTCCACAATCTCCGCCACCGTGATCAGTTCCGGTGCTTTTTCCAGGAAATAACCGCCCTGTGACCCCTTGATACTTTTCACAATATGTGCTTTACGGAGTCCCGAAAATACATGCTCCAGGTACTGTGCCGAAATATCATTTCTCTGTGCGATACTTCCAAGTGAAACCTGCTCGGTTCTTGAATTTACGGCAAGATCGATCAATGCACGCAGTCCATATCTGCTTTTTTTCGATAATTTCATTTTTTGCCCTCTTTCACTCAATTTTGTTGCTCTTAAGATAAACGGCGGGAGTATAACTCCCGCCGGATCATTTCTCAGTTTATGCCTTCATTTTTACTGAACTGCCTTAAATGCCTCATCCAGATCCTGAATGATATCATCAATATTTTCAGTACCGATAGAAAGACGGATCGTATTTGGTTTGATTCCCTGATCCAGAAGCTCTTCCTCTGTGCACTGGCTGTGAGTTGTTGTTGCCGGATGGATAACAAGTGACTTCACGTCAGCTACATTGGCAAGCAGTGAGAACAGCTCCAGATTGTCGATAAACTCCTGAGCCTTTGCTGCATCTCCCTTGATCTCGAATGTGAAGATTGATCCACCGCCATTCGGGAAATATTTCTTGTAAAGTTCCTGCTGCTTCGGATCCGGATCTACAGATGGATGATGGACTCTCTCTACCTGTGGATGATTGTTCAGATACTCTACAACTTTCAGTGCATTCTCTACATGACGCTCTACACGAAGGGAAAGTGTCTCAAGTCCCTGCAGGAAGATGAATGAGCTGATCGGTGAAATTGTAGCTCCTGTATCTCTTAAGAGGATTGCTCTGATCTTTGTAACAAATGCAGCCGGTCCGCAGGCCTTTGTGAAGCTGATTCCATGGTAGCTCGGATTAGGCTCTGTCAGTGACGGGAATTTTCCTGAAGCCTCCCAGTCAAATTTTCCACCTTCAACGATCACTCCACCAATGGTTGTTCCGTGTCCCCCGATGAACTTTGTAGCGGAGTGAACAACGATATCTGCACCGTACTCGATCGGTCTTACAAGATAAGGTGTTGCAAATGTATTATCTACAACAAGCGGGATTTTATGCTTATGTGCGATATTTGCAAGAGCTTCAATATCAACTACATCAGAGTTCGGGTTTCCAAGAGTCTCGATGTAAACTGCTTTTGTATTTTCCTGAATTGCATTCTCAACTTCTTCCAGATTGAAGATGTCTACGAATGTTGTTGTGATTCCGTAGTTCGGAAGTGTATGCTCAAGAAGGTTGAAAGATCCTCCGTAAATGTTCTTTGCAGATACGATATGATCTCCCTGCTGAGCCAGGTTCTCGATTGTATATGTGATAGCTGCTGCTCCTGATGCAACTGCAAGTGCTGCTGAACCACCTTCCAGTGCTGCAATTCTCTTTTCAAATACATCCTCTGTCGGGTTTGTCAGACGTCCGTAAATATTTCCTGCATCTTTCAGTCCAAAACGGTCTGCTGCATGCTGGCTGTTCCGGAATACATAAGAGGATGTCTGATAGATCGGTACTGCTCTTGCATCAGTTACCGGATCCGGCTGCTCCTGTCCTACGTGAAGCTGTAATGTTTCAAATTTGAATTTTCTGTCTTTTCTCTCTAATTTTGCCATTGGTCTGTTCTCCTTTTATCTTTTTATTTTGTCTGTTATAAGGTTTCTTCTATAATAAATATTCTGTAACAATCTTCGTATCACTTACTCTGTGAAGAGTGGTGTAGAGTAGTATCTGTCTCCGCTGTCCGGCAGCAGGGCTACGATGGTCTTACCTTTGTTCTCCGGTCTCTTTGCAAGTGCGATTGCTCCTGAAAGAGCTGCTCCTGAAGAAATACCTACGAGGATTCCTTCATGCTTTGCCAGAAGTTTCGCTGTTGCAAATCCTTCTTCGTTATCTGCTTTATATACTTCATCGTAAACCTTTGTATTCAGTACATCCGGTACAAATCCTGCTCCGATTCCCTGAATCTTATGTGCTCCGGCTTTTCCCTCGGAAAGAACCGGTGAAGATGCAGGCTCAAGTGCTACAATTTTCACATCCGGGTTCTGAGACTTCAGATATTCACCAACACCTGTCAGTGTTCCACCTGTTCCGACTCCTGCGATAAAGATGTCTACCTTTCCGTCTGTATCGTTCCAGATCTCCGGTCCGGTTGTCTCTCTGTGCATCTTCGGATTTGCCGGGTTTACGAACTGTCCCGGGATAAAGCTGTTCGGGATTTCCTTTGCAAGCTCATCCGCTTTTGCGATCGCTCCCTTCATTCCTTTTGCTCCTTCTGTCAGAACGATCTCTGCTCCGTATGCTTTCAGGATATTTCTTCTCTCAACGCTCATCGTCTCAGGCATGGTAAGGATGATTCTGTATCCTTTTGCCGCTGCGATCGATGCAAGACCGATTCCTGTATTTCCTGATGTTGGCTCAATGATCACTGAACCTTCTTTTAAAAGTCCTTTTTCTTCTGCGTCTTCAATCATGGCTTTTGCTACACGATCCTTTACGCTTCCAGCCGGATTGAGATACTCAAGCTTAACAAGAATCGTAGCTTCCAGTCCCAGCTCTTTTTCAAGGTTCACCGGCTCAACGAGCGGTGTATTTCCGATCAGTCCTAAAGTTCCTTTATAAATAGCCGCCATAATATATATCCTCTCTTTCTTTTTCCTACTTGGTCGGTATGTTTTATGAGTTGCATTATACACTGCGAATACCTATCTGTCAACTATGTTTTATATGTTTTTTTAAACCATTTTTATCGTACACCGGTTTCACCATACAGAGAATCTGCCACCGAAAACTTCTCACACATACTTCTGCACTTAAAAAGCAGCCGTTCCTGCTCGGAAACGACTGCTTCTTTCTTCACCCTACCTTCAGGCGAAACTTCTGTATCTCTTTTTCACTGGATACTTTCTCGATGATTCCACCGAGACTTCTCAGTTTTTCTTCAAATCTCTCATATCCACGCTGGATATAAACAATATCATCCACGATCGTAATACCGTCTGTTGCAAGTCCGGCAATACATAACGCTGCCCCTGCACGAAGATCGGGTGCACTGACTCTGGCTGCTGAAAACTTCTCCACGCCCTCGATCGTAGCAGAATTACCTTCCACCTTGATATTCGCTCCCATACGTGCAAGCTCATCAAGATACTTAAAGCGATTCTCAAAAATACTCTCTGTGATCGTACTTGTTCCACTTGCAAGTGCGAGTACTACACCGATCTGCGGCTGCATATCTGTAGGATACCCCGGATATGGAAGTGTCTTCACCTGCGTACTCTTCAGCCTGCCCTTTGCCACTACACGGACTGCATCGTCAAACTCTTCCACTTCACAGCCGATATCGATCAGCTTTGAAATGGTCGCGTCAAGATGCTTCGGGATCACATTCAGAACCGTCACATCTCCACGGGTCGCTGCTGCAGCAAACATAAATGTACCTGCCTCGATCTGATCCGGGATGATAGAATACTCTGCTTTATGAAGTGACTTCACTCCACGGATCTTGATCACATCCGTTCCTGCTCCTCTGATATTCGCTCCCATACTGTTCAGGAAGTTCGCCACATCTACTACATGAGGCTCTTTTGCAACATTCTCCATGATCGTGATACCATCAGCCATTGCTGCTGCCATCATCACATTGATCGTAGCTCCAACCGTTACCACATCAAAATACAGATGCGTTCCTTTCAGATGCTCTGCCTCTGCAACGATCTTTCCGTACTCAATATCCACATCTGCCCCTAAAGCCCGGAAACCTTTCAGATGTTGGTCGATCGGTCTGCTTCCGATATTGCAGCCTCCCGGAAGTGCCACTTCCGCTCTCTTGTACTTGCCCAGCAATGCTCCCAGAAGGTAATAGGATGCTCTTATCTTCTTTATATAATCATAATCAATGCTAAAATCTCCGATCGTGCTTCCGTTAATCTTCACCGTATGCCTGTCAATACGCTGAACCATAGCTCCGATCCCCTCGATTGCTTCCAGCATAACGTTAATATCATTTACATCCGGAAGGTTCTCGATCAATACCGGCTCATCTGCCATGATCGCTGCTGCAAGGATACCTAAAGCGGCATTCTTGGCACCACCAATCTCAACTTCCCCTACCAGCGGATTCCCGCCCTTTATGATATATTGTTCCATTTCACACCTCAATAATCTTATTTTATTATCTCCCCATAGGTCAATGCATACCGTCCGCAGCCTGCTGCCGCATTCCCCAAGTTCCTGCTGCCCGACTCCCTCAAGACGGGTCCCATCGTTCACTGCAAATATATAGCAGGAACTCTTAACGGTCTATTCCATATATAACTATACCACAAAATTGTTCTTTATGGAATCCCCCTTTTTCCGGTGCATCATTCCTGCTGCTTTTCAGGCTTCTCCCTCAACGGCCCGGATCACATTATCAATCGTCTCTTCGATCTGACAGCCATCCTCATCAATCGTGATATCCGCATACTTTTCAAAATAACCCACACGCTCATCATACAGATTTTTCAATGTCTGTCCTTCTTTCAGCACGACCCCTCTTTTTTTCGGATTTCTGATCCTCTTCTTTATTGTCTGATAAGAAGCCTTCAGATATACAATCTTTCCGATCTCTTTAAAATGTTCCATTGCTTCTTCACAGTAAATAACACTTCCGCCCGGTGAGATCACCGCATGCTCACACTGAATATCCCGGTTGACCTGATTCTCAATCTTAAGGAATCCATCATCTCCCACCTCTGCAATGATCTCCCGGAGCAGCTTTCCTTCCTGTTCCTGTATCAGAAGGTCTGAATCAATAAAGTTCATTCCAAGCCTCTTGGCAACTACAATACCGACCGTACTTTTTCCTACAGCCGGCATCCCGATAAATATAAGATTTTCTTTCATATGTATTCTGTCCCTTCCTCCCGGTCACGCTCTTCCTTTTCAGGACTGTTATCTATAATATGATGTTGGGGTCAAAAGCCCCCAACTATGATGCCTACGGATTGTTCCGTGCGTTGCACTCCCACTAGCATCTATATATAAGCGGATTATAGCACATAATTCATATTTCATACAAGTATACCGCCCGGCTGATCCTCCGTTTAAACGGTCTAAAAACTGCCGTTTATATAAAATTGATTCCGTGTCCTGCGATTCCGGCATCTTTGATTGTACAATTCCTGATATAACATAAGCTCGATCATATCTTTCAACTGTGCATTTTTTTCAATTTCAAGATATCTTTCCTCATTTTTTCTTACATTTTCATAAATTCTTCCGCACATCAGCTGTAATTGCAGCCGGTCCGGATACTCATCATAGATGACACTGTTCCCATATTCCATCCGGTCACACTCCTCTTCTATATAAGGAAGAATCCTCTTTGCAAGAGCCGGATAAAGGCTCTTCATATATTCCAGATCCATTCTCTCCACCCGTTCATCATCATAAGCAAGCGGCATTGGATAAGCCATATAATAAGGCAGTTTCTGATTCATTTCATTCACTCCCGGTCTGACATTATATTTCACTATATGCAGAATACAGCCAAACGTTCTTTTATGCCAGCGGGGCGGTAGACAACACTTTCACCGGTTCACTCAGATATACCGGTGACAGTGACTTCATCTCGACCAAACATAAAGGACATGGACTCGGCACGCAATCAGTGAAAATCATCACAGAAAAATACCACGGTGTATGCAGACTTGAATCCGGGGACGGAATGTTCTACGCTTCAGTAACGTGTCAAAGGAAATAAAAAGGGGAGAGCCTTATTCGCTCTCCCGTAAAATATTCAATATCTCAAGTCTGGTTCCGCCAAGCCCGATCACATCATCCTTCTGAAGAACAACCGGCCTTGTCACCGCTTCCCCGTTCAGATAAGTTCCGTTCCTTGATCCTTCATCTTTCAGATATAACTTATCGCCTCTGTGAACGATCACACAATGCTTCTTGGATACTCTTCCATCTTCTGATAATGAAAGATATCTTTCATAGCCCTGTCCCGACTCTGCTCTTCCGATCCCAATATTACTGTAAAAAATAAAACTGTACTTTGTCCACGAATCCAGGTCTTCCAGGATTACTTTCCACTGGCGGCGTTTTTTCCGCTCTTTTCTCTGCTCTGCCTGCACCCTGCGTGCTTCTTCCCGACGTGCCTGTGCATCCTGCTGCCGCCCGTTCTCTGCACCCTGGCTGCTCTGCCGTCCACCATCTGCTCTTTTCCGTCTCTCTCCCGGCTGCTGTGCTTCTTCTGCATTTCCCTGGCTCTTCCGCTTTTTCTTTCTGGCTTCTGCCCGCTCCGCAGCCTCCTCTGCCTTATTTTTCTTTATACTGAAAAATGTTCCGCTCAGTAATGCAATACATCCGATCACCAGTACTGCCATTACGACCCAATACCACATATGATTTTCTCCTTCCCATTCTAAATCTAAATGGTACTATATTTTCCTCTTCAGGGCAAGTATTATATAACTTTTTTGTCGAAAAATGTCATACTTCTTCTCTTCTTCCCGACAGAAAAAAGGTCAAATTGGGTATACATTTTTCCAACTTCTTGGTATGATATAGATTGTGAGAGTAAACCGCAACTAACTCATTTAACAGACCACAACAAAAAGAAAGAGGAGATCCTATCATGGAAAGAAACGAACCATGCTGGTGCGGCAGTGGCAAAAAATACAAAAAATGCCATATGCCCATCGATGAAAAAATACAGCTTCACGCAGACCGCGGGGAGATCGTCCCATCAAGAGCGATCCTCAAGACCCCTGCACAGATCGAAATGATCCGCAAAAGTGCTGATCTTAACACAGCGGTTCTCGATGAAGTAGCAAAGCACATCCGTATCGGAATGAGTACCGCTGAGATTGATGAAATTGTCTACCGTTTCACAACGGAGCATGGAGGAATCCCGGCACCTCTGAATTATCAGGGCTTTCCGAAAAGCGTATGCACCTCACTGAATAATGAGATCTGCCACGGAATCCCGGATGAAAATATCATGATCCAGGACGGAGATATTATTAATGTAGATGTTTCTACTATTTTAAATGGATATTTTTCAGATGCATCCCGGATGTTCAAGATGGGAAATGTCTCTGAGCGTGCCGAGCGTCTTGTACGTGTTACGGAAGAGTGCGTCCAGCGGGGACTTGCAGCCGCAAAGCCATGGGGACATCTGGGCGACATTGCCGATGCCATCAATACGCACGCACAGGCCAATGGTTATTCCGTTGTAGAAGAGATCGGTGGTCACGGGATCGGACTTGAATTTCACGAAGATCCTTTCGTAAGTTACGTTACACCAAAGGGAAGTGAGATGCTCCTTGTTCCGGGTATGATGTTTACCATCGAGCCTATGATCAACGAAGGCAGTCCTGACTTTTTTGTGGACGAGGATAACGACTGGACAGTCTATACGATCGATGACGGTCTTTCCGCACAGATCGAGTACATGGTACTGGTAAAGGAAGACGGCGTCGAAGTACTGACCAAATAATAAAAACCCGGCAGGAACTCGCTCTGCGTCTTTTCTGTGTTTTAACATTTTTATCGCATCACATTAACATTTACTAATTTTTTTAAAAATTTTACTTATTTTATGGTAAATTATTACAAGAAATAGTATAATGAAATGGAAGTATTATGAAAGAGAGGGCTTTATATGAAACAAGATAACATGTTGGCTATGATTTTAGCAGGAGGACGTGGTACAAGACTTCACGACCTGACAAAAAAAGTGGCCAAACCGGCCGTTTCATATGGTGGAAAATATCGTATTATTGACTTTCCGCTCAGCAACTGTGCAAATAGTGGTATTGACATTGTCGGTGTCCTCACTCAGTATGAATCTGTTCTCCTCAACAGCTATGCTGCTGCAGGAAGAAGATGGGGACTCGATGCAAAGGATAGTGGAGTTTACATACTTCCTCCTCGTGAGAAAGCAGATACAGGACTTGATGTATACAGAGGAACTGCCGACGCGATCTCCCAGAATATCGACTTTATTGATTCCTATTCACCGGAGTATCTCCTGATTCTTTCCGGAGATCATATTTACAAAATGAATTATGATAAAATGCTTGAGTACCACAAAGCAAATCATGCAGATGCAACGATCGCAGTCATTGAAGTACCAATGAAAGAAGCCAGCCGTTTTGGCATTATGAATACAAATGAGACAGGCCGTATCGTCGAATTTGAAGAAAAACCTGAGAAACCAAAGAGTAACCTTGCATCCATGGGTATTTATATCTTTAACTGGAAGCTTCTTCGCAAGATGCTTCTTGCTGATATGAAGAATCCTGAATCCAGTCATGATTTCGGTAAGGATATTATCCCGACCATGCTCGCAGATGAAAAGACGCTTTTCGCCTATAAATTCAAAGGCTACTGGAAAGATGTAGGAACCATCGACTCCCTCTGGGAGGCAAATATGGATCTTCTGAGCAAGAACAATGCATTGGATCTGAACGATTCTTCCTGGAAGATCTATACAGAAGATGTCACTGCTCTTCCACAGTTTGTCGGTGCCGATGCTGATATTGACAGAGCTTTCATCACACAGGGATGTGTCATTAACGGAACTGTTAAGAACTCAGTACTCTTTACAGGTGTAAAAGTTGCTACAGGTGCAAAAGTCATTGACAGCGTCCTGATGCCGGGCGTTGAGGTGGCTGAAGGTGCAGTCGTAACCCGTGCACTTGTTGCCGATAAGGTAAAGATCGGAAAGAATGCCGTAGTCGGCAGTGCAGACAGTGAGAATATCGAACTGGTTGCAAAACGTGTAAAGGGGGAAGAGTAAGATGAGTAAAGCATTTGGAATTATTAACTTTGCAAGAAATGACGTACATGTAAGTGGTATGCTGGATTATCGTCCGATCGGAGCTTTTTCTTTCCTCGGAAGATACCGTGTGATCGACTTTCCTATTTCCAATATGAGTAACAGTGGTATTGATGTCATGCAGGTGTATGTCCGCAGAAAACCCCGTTCCCTTGTAGAACATCTCGGAACAGGACGTCATTATAACATCAACTCCAAGCGTGGAAAGCTGAATATCCTTTTTGCAGAGACGATTGAAGAGAACAATGTCTACAATACAGATATCGCTGCATATATTGAAAACCTTGACTGCTTTGATGAGATTGATTCCGAATATGTTATCCTCGCACCAAGCTATATGGTTTACACAGCAGATTATAATACATTCCTTCAGACTCATATCGAGTCCGGTGCAGATATCACACTGATGTATCACAGTGTAGACAATGCAAAGGATCATTTCCTGAACTGCCATGCACTGGATATCAACAAGCAGAAGGGTGTTCTCTCCATCGAGCCAAACCATGGAAATACAAAGAGCAAAAATATCTTCATGGATACTTATGTAATGAAGAAAACTCTGTTCCTTGAACTGGTTCAGAAAGCTCATAAGCTTTCTTCCATGTATACACTTGCTGATATCGTACGTGAAGAATGTGAAGAACTGGATGTTCGTGCTTATCCTCACCGTGGATTTTTTGCTACGCTCACTGACTTCAACAGTTATTATGAGGCAAATATGGAACTGATCAACCTCAAGAAAGCAACCGATCTTTTCGATGATAACTGGCCGATCTACACCCGTACAAATGATTCCTGCCCAACGCAGTACTTTGATGGAAGTGAAGTGAAATCTTCCGTTATTTCAAATGGCTGCCTGATCGAGGGGGCTGTTGAAAATTCTGTTATCGGACGTGGCTGTACCATCAAAGAGGGAGCTGTTGTTAAGAATTGTGTCATCAATGCTGATGTAGTTATTGGAAGAGATGTTCATGTTGAAAATCTTGTGATAGATAAGCATGCCCGTCTGATCCGTGGAAAACGTGTCATCGCAACACCGGAAAAACCGGGATATATCAAGCGCGGTGACCGCCTGTAGGGCAACTTTGATCCATTGATCATTTATAAAGATTATTTTGTCTTTACATAATAAACCTTCCAAAGAAACCCGCTGCTTCATGGAACTTCCATCGCAGCGGGTTTCTCATAATTTATCTCTTTTCTTCTCTACTCTTTTGAACTTTCCGGTTCTTTCTGTAAATAACCGCCAGTCCTTTCAACAACAGATCATCATCCAAAATAATCTCTCTCTTACAATGCGGCACAATCTTCTTCGCAAGTCCGCCTGTCGCAATCACGGTGGCCTCCCCTTCCAGCTCATCCTGCAGTCTGTCAATAATTCCATCGATCGCTGCGGCACTGCTGTAGATAATTCCACTCTTCATGCATTCTACCGTATTCTTTCCTATGATATGCTCCGGTGCTTCAATCCCAATCCCTCCAAGCTGGGATGCACGAGCCGTCAGTGAATCCAGTGACACTCCGATTCCCGGATAGATCATTCCTCCGATATAATTTTTATTTTTGTCAATCACACTGACTGTATTGGCTGTTCCAAGATCCAGGATCAGAAGCGGTACAGGATATTCTGCGATCCCGGCTACTGCATTCACAACCAGATCACTTCCAAGCTGTGCCGGATTATCCATACGGATATTGAGTCCCGTCTTAATCCCTGCTCCTACTACCAGCACTTCTTTCTTGAGGATCTTTTCAACTGCAAGCTTTACAATATTCGTGATCTGCGGAACAACCGAGGAAACGATCCCGCCCTCTATATCACTTCTGTGAATATGATAGATATCCAATACATTTTTAATATCGATCGCATATTCCAGTTCGGTCTTCGTACGCACTGTGGACAGACGTTCCACGAATAAACATTCATCCCCGTCGATACATCCCAGTACAATATTTGTATTTCCTACATCAATCGCTAATATCATTTTTCTCCTGCCCCTCTCTGAAACTCAGGATACGGTCAAGGATCTCTGCCGCTGTATCCTCTTTTGACATCTTGCCGAGCTGCTCATCCCGATCCTTCGTGATAATCGTTACAATGTTCGTATCACCACCGAATCCGGCACCTTCCACCTTCAGGCTGTTCGCAACGATCATATCCAGGTTCTTTTTCTGCAATTTCCCACGGGAATTTTCAAGCATATGCTCCGTCTCCATGGAAAATCCGCAGAGGAACTGTTCTTCTTTCTTATGCATTCCAAGATAAGCTAAAATATCGTCCGTACGCTCCAGCTCCAGTGACAGATTGTCTCCCTTCTTCTTTACTTTCTCATCACTGATATATTTCGGACGGTAATCTGCCACAGCCGCCGCTTTTATGATGATATCCTGTTCAGCAGCCCGTCCTGTCACTTCATCAAACATCTCCTTCGCTGTCGTAACCGGCACAACCTTCACAAACTCCGGCTTCTTCAGTGCTGACGGTCCTGTGACAAGCGTAACCTCTGCACCTCTCTGCATGCAGACCCGTGCGATCGCATATCCCATCCGTCCCGTAGAATGATTCGTGATATAACGAACCGGATCTACCGCCTCCTGCGTCGGTCCTGCGGTCACAAGAACTTTCAGTCCTCTCATGTCCTTTTCCCGTGCCACTTCCTTTAAAATATACTCTAAAAGAAGCTCCGGCTCAGGCATCTTTCCTGCCCCTGTATCTCCACACGCAAGATAACCGACTGCCGGTGAGATTACTTCATAACCATAATATTCCAGTTTTTTCAGATTATCCTGCACGATGGGATTCTCGAACATATTCGTATTCATTGCCGGTGCAATGATCTTTTTGCATCTGCATGCCATCACCGTTGTTGTCAGCATATCATCCGCAATTCCACCGGCAATCTTCCCGATCACATTCGCACTTGCAGGTGCGAGCATGACAACATCTGCCTTTTTCGCCAACGATACATGCTCCACACTATATTGAAAATTCCGGTCAAACGTATCAACCAGACATTTATTTCCCGTCAGCGTCTCAAACGTGATCGGATTGATAAAGTTCGTGGCATTCTGCGTCATCAGCACATGCACATCTGCGTCCAGCTTCTTTAATGCACTGGCAAGCGATGCGATCTTGTATGCTGCAATACTTCCCGATACGCCTAACAGCACTGTCTTCCCCTTCAGCATCGAGTTTTCCTCCTTTTGTCCGCCTCTTCCAATATTTACGCTTTATTATAGGGCATTGAATATGAAAAATCAACGGCTGTGTATAAAACTCCCTTCCCAGGGAATGCTGTTACTGTTCCTGAATTTTCTGCTGGTGAAGATCTCTTTCTGTCGCAGATCCAGAATCAGAAACAGCAGTCAATATCAGTAAATCAACAAATCACAGGAGGTTTTTATCCATGGACGAACAGACCCGTAAACTTTTAGAAGAGTGTACATCAGGATGCAAAATGGCTGTCAGCAGTATTCAGCAGATCCTTGAATTTACTCAGGACTCAGCACTCCAGAAAATATTGAACAAATACATCGAACAGCATACACACCTGCAGCAGACAGCAGAAAGCCAGTTGTCAGCAGACGGTTTTGAGCCAAAAGATCCGGGAATGCTTGCTTCAGCATTTTCCTGGTTTACAACAGAAATCAAGCTGGGCATGAACTCTGATAATTCTGAGATTGCCAAGGTTCTGATCGATGGATGCAGTATGGGGATCAAAACCCTGGGCGAGCGTGCCAATACACTCTGCCAGGCAGATAAAAGTGCTGATTCCATTGCCCGCAGGATCATAAAACTTGAAGAAGAAATGATCCGTGAACTGGAGCCGTTTTTATAACTTGTCCAATCCTCGCCTTTCCGATATAATATAATTTGGAAGTTTTTATATTATGATATGCAAATGACGAATCGTTTTTTGTTATATCTGACTAAGGAAAGAGAGGAAAAAGTATGAAAAATGCAAAATTTGCAGGTGTCCAACGGCTTCTGTCTGCTGTATTTGCTGCTACGGTAGCACTTACTTCTGTGCAGATCCCGGTCTACGCGACACCTCAGACGCAGGCGGCAGAACAGACCAGCCAACTGGTCAATATTGCCGGTGACTGCGAAATTACTGTCCCCAGTTCCCAGAGTGGCTATGGTGCGGAACGTATGACTGACGGAGACAGCAGCACAATGTGGATTCAGAACGATGGAACATGGCCGAGTACCGTGTCCTTAAAATTACCCGCCGATAATACAAAGCGGATCAAAAAAGTCGTATTAAAATTTGAATCCGGTCAGAGTGCGTGGGGAGTTGACGTAACGCTTTCTCATGCACTGAACAACGTTACCAGTGACCTGGTTATAGATAATACTGCCACGGTCACATCTTTCGATGACGGTTATGAATTTACTTATGATACTGCCTTAAGTTTTACGCATACCTTCATTGAACTGTCAAATCCGACTAACAATGGTGCTGCCGGAGGATTCTGGCCGGCACTTGCAGAGGTGGAGATCTGGGCTGAAAATGAAAGTGGTGAGGAGTCTCTTACCAATGTAGCCCCTGCTGCAACGATCACCTCGGTTGGCGGAGATTACGGCACAAAAAGCAACCTCACAGATGAGGACTATAGTTCTCTCTATGTATTTAATGGTGGTGGAATGTCCACTCTGCCAGACGGTGCATGGATCGAAATGGAACTGGATCGGGAATATCCTGTCAAATCCATGGAGGCTGCTTTTGAGCATCTGTCTTCTGACGAAAACAATTTCCAGTTTACCTTCGATATCTATGGGAAGAGTTCAACTGACACGGAATGGCAGACACTCTTTGCCGGAGTGAATGCAACCCGTCTGGATGACGGCTATCTTCAGACACTGACACTGGATTCCATCAAAAATCTCAAATCGGTCCGCATCGTCATCACCAGCATTACCAATACAGCAGGTGATCCATGGCCGGCACTTGCGGAATTTAAAATTTTCGCTGATACAAGCGGTTCCGGTTCAGAGGATACGGAAAGTATCGCCTATAAAAAGCCGGTTCATACAAATGCCGGAGGAGTTGTCTCCCGTATCAATGATGGTTCTACCATCAATACATGGACGGGTGAACGTTATCCGGCTTATGTAGATATTGATCTGGAGGCCAATTATAAGCTGGATGAGATTCAGGTTTATACTCCTTCTGCCGGTTATTCCCAGTATTCTGTCTATACTAGTATGGATGGACGGGATTTTGAGAAGTTAGCCGAAAAGTCTGACAAAGAAAACTGCCCTGCTAAGGGGGAATCTTATCAAGCAAATAAAAAAGAAGCACGAATCGTACGTGTCTATGTGGAATATCAGTCTGAATCCTCCAAAGCACTGATCAACGAGATCCGTGTGCTTGGAACTCCAAGTGGTACAGCTGTTCAGGAGACTCCTGCAGTACAGGTTGAAGATTTTAAAAACTCTGCATACAACGTAACTGTTACCGATCAGGATACGATCAATGAAGTAAAGGGAATTATTGAAAGAAGAATCGGTGCAGCTTATAAAGACTGGTTTACATTTGAACTTGCAGATGCTGCAAATGGATATGACTATTATGACCTTTCCCAGAGCAACGGAAAGATCCTTATCAAGGGAAATAACGGTGTATCTCTTGCAACCGGTCTGAATTATTACCTGAAATATTACTGTAACGTCAATATTTCCCAGGTCGGCGATCAGGTCACCATGCCGAAAAGCATTATTCCGGTTGAAGGAACGGTACATAAAGAAACCAAATTCCCGGTTCGTTATTCTTATAACTACTGTACCCTCTCCTACTCTATGGCTTTCTGGGGCGAAGAGGAATGGAGAAATGAGTTAGACTGGCTTGCACTGAATGGTGTAAATGTAGTTCTTGATGCCACAGCTCAGGAAGAAGTCTGGAGACGTTTCCTTACAGAACTTGGTTATACTCATCAGGAAGCCAAAGATTTCATTGCCGGACCTGCCTACTATGCATGGGCCTATATGGCAAATCTTTCCGGTTATGGCGGCCCGGTTCATGATACCTGGTTCACTGAGAGAACGGAGCTCGCAAGAAAAAATCAGCTTATCATGAGAAAGCTCGGCATGCAGCCTGTCCTTCAGGGATATAGCGGAATGGTGCCGGTAGATATTACTTCCAAAGATCCTTCGGCAGAAGTGATCAAGCAGGGAACCTGGTGTTCTTTCCAGCGGCCAAGTATGCTGAGGACAGACAGTGAGTCTTTCACAAAATATGCAGCACTCTTCTATAAAGTACAGAAAGAAGTTTATGGAGATTCCGCTCATTATTATGCAACAGACCCGTTCCATGAAGGTGGAAATACCGGTGGTATGGATTCCGCTGTTATTTCGCAGAAAGTCCTTGCAAGCATGACGACTGCTGATCCTCACGCAACCTGGGTGATCCAGTCCTGGCAGGGAAATCCGACAACGGCTCTGCTTCAGGGATTAGGTGACAACCGCGATCATGCTCTTGTTCTGGATCTCTATGCGGAAAAGACACCTCACTGGAATGAGACCAACCCTGGTTACTACGGTGGTGCAGAAGGCGGCGGAGAATTTCTGAATACTCCGTGGGTTTACTGTATGCTGAACAACTTCGGTGGACGTCTCGGACTCCATGGACATATTGATAATTATGTTGAAGGAATCGTAAATGCCTCTAAGCAGGCTGAACATATGGCAGGAATCGGTATCACACCGGAGGCATCTGTAAACAATCCGGTTCTCTACGATCTTTTCTTTGAAACGATCTGGGCTGATGACGGAAATAACTTACAGAAGATCAATCTTGATGAATGGTTTAAAAATTATGTAACAAGACGTTACGGTGCAGACAGTGACTCCGCTTATCAGGCAATGGAAATACTGCACGACACCGTATACAATCCTGCATACAATATGAAAGGACAGGGTGCTCCTGAGTCTGTTGTAAATGCCAGACCGGGACTGGATATCGGTGCAGCTTCTACATGGGGAAATGCTGTTGTTGATTATGATAAGAAAAAACTGGAAAAAGCAGCCGGGCTGCTCCTTGCAGACTATGATAAGCTGAAGAACAGTGCCGGCTATCAATATGACCTTGCCAATGTACTGGAACAGGTATTGTCCAATACGGCTCAGGAATATCAGAAAAAGATGGCGGCAGCTTTCCGCTCTGGTGATGCGGAAGAATTTAGTACCCTTTCCGATAAATTCCTTTCTATTATTGATATGGTAGAAAAAGTAACCGGAACACAGAAAGAATTTCTTGTCGGTACATGGATCAACGGTGCAAAGAAACTGGCAGAAAATTCCGATGATTTTACAAAAGAACTTTACGAACTGAATGCCCGCAGTCTGATCACCACATGGGGAAGTTACGACCAGGCAATCAGCGGTGGACTGATCGATTATTCCAACCGTCAGTGGGCCGGTCTGACCAACGATTACTATAAAATGCGTTGGGAGAAATGGATCACTGAACGTAAAAAAGAACTTGCCGGAGAATCTTATACCAATTACTCTGCTCAGGACTGGTTTGAGATGGAATGGGCATGGGCAAGAGGTACAAATAAATATTCCGGTACTCCGAATGGTCTTGATCTTCAGGGACTCGGAACCGATGTCCTTGCTAACTACTCACTCACCAATATGCCGAAAGATCCTGCCGAGGATGATTCCAGAGATCTTCCGCTTGAAGGCATGACTGCTACAGCAGGAAGTGAACAGGCAACGACCGGAAGTGAAGGACCGGCATCCGCTGTACTGGATCAGACTACAGGTACGATCTGGCACAGCAAATGGAGCGGTGATGCTCGTGAAAATCTCTGGATCGATATCGCTCTTGGAGAGAGTAAGACGGTAACCGGACTGCGTATGCTTCCAAGATCCGGTGGTGGGAATGGAACTATCACTTCCTACCGCATCGAGATCAGTAATGATCACGGCAAGACTTATCAGGAAGTTGCCACGGGTACATGGAACAGCAGTGACAGTTGGAAGATGGCAGAGTTCCATGCCATCCAGGCTACCAATGTACGCCTCTATGCGGTAGAATCTGTATCAGACACCAGCAATATTTTTGCATCAGCAGCCGAGATTCGTATCATGGGACCAGCTACTGCAATCGTTCCGGCAGAGGAAACTATAGTAAATATCGCAACTCCTTCTAAAGAAGCAGATCTGTCATCTGCACAGGCTGCAAAGGAGACTGATAAATACACCGTCTCTACAGTCTGGAAAGATGCAACCGGAACAACAGTAACGGCTATATCAAAGGATAAGAATGCGACTCATGACTATACGGCGAAGATTACTCTCACCCCTGTCACAGGATATTCCTTTGACAAAACCAGTGTACCGGATACATTGACATTGAAACTCAACGATCAAAGAACCGTTGAAGCTATTCCGGTCACAGACAGTGTTCTCAATGATGATGGAACTGTCACAATTACTTACCAGTTCAGCAATATGTTCCAGGGAGGCTCATTACGAATGGATCAGTCTTCTCCTGAAAAATCTACGAACATGAGATTTGGATATGACTTTAAGTTACCGGAAGCTTCATCCGAAAAAGATGAGATTAGCTTTAAAGGCTGTACCTGGTATTATGGAGTAGCTGAGGATGACTTAAAGAATACCTTCTCTCCAGACAAAACAAACTTTATAACGAATCCTGATAAAAAAGGAGCTGAATACTACAGATCCAATATCGTATTCACAAATCTTTCATCCGGTGCTTATAAACGCTCTGTATATGCCAGAATCCTGGTAAAATATACAGTAAATGGAAAAGAACGCAGTGTGATGGGAACATTTGTAGATTCAAGATCCGTCAGCATGATCGTTGAAGGAATCCTTGCCAATACGAACGCAGATCAGACGGAAAAAGATTATGCACAGAAAATCAAAGATGCAATTTTAAAGTAATCATTTTTCTTCAATCATTAAAACAGGTGAAGCCGACGCATTTGCGTCGGCTTTATCTGACCTTATATCTTTTTTCAGAATTGACCATTTTTAACGGTTCACATTTGTTGTATAGTAGAGAGAGTTTGAAAGGAAAGAGGTTTAACTATGAATACAACAACAAATTCAAAACTGAAAAAGATCGTTCTTACCGCATTGTTCGCAGCACTTTCCTGTGTTGCAACTATGTCGATCAAGCTTCCTACACCGGGAACCGGCGGATATATTCATCCGGGTGATGCAATGGTAATCCTCTCAGGTGTCGTTCTCGGACCATGGTGGGGACTTCTTGCAGGCGGAATTGGTTCTGCAATGGCAGATCTCCTTGGCGGATATTTCGTGTATGTTCCGATCACTTTTGCGATCAAAGGACTGGTAGCTGTCTGTGCCGGACTCTTATATCAGAAGATCGGTCATACTTCCAAGTCACGTTATGCCGCTGTCATTCTCGGCGGTATAGCTGATATCATCCTCGTAGCCGGTGGCTACTGCTTCTGCGAATACTTTTTCCTGTATGGTTCAGGTGCATTCGCAAGCGTACCTGCCAACCTGATCCAGGGACTCGGCGGACTCATCATTTCAGCAGTCCTTTATCCGATCCTTATGGCTGTCCCGGATGTAAGACAGACTGCCAATGCGGTAAATGAATAAGGAAACGAACAAGACTTAAAATTCCTGACAGCAAAAAGAACCAGTCATTTGCATAAGCAAATAGCTGGTTCTTTTTTATATGCTCATTTCACTCCGTCCACAGTTTCGTTCATCTCAACGTCAGTGTATCGATCGGTTTCAATACGATCGCTGAGTATGCTCCCATATTCAGCATGATCTCTCCATCCTCTACAATGTACTCATCATAAGCTGTTGTATATCCTTGCTCGTAGGTATAGATCAGACGCTTCATTCGCCCACTCATCTCCATTCCTGTCAGCCAGACAGGTACTGTTACTTCTTTCAGGATACTGCTGTTATTCACAATAATAACCAACTGCTCATCCTTTTCAAACCGTCCATATGCCAGCAGATTCTTCCCTGCGGCAAGCAGCTTGATTGAACCTTTTCTGAGCGGTTTTTCCGTCTTATGGATACGGATCATCTCTTTATGAAATGCAAGCAGCTCCTGATCTTCGTGCCCCCACGGATAAGTCCTTCTGTTATCCGGGTCAGTAAAACCACACAGTCCCACTTCATCTCCGTAATAAACCGTCGGTGCACCTACCCACGTCATCTGCATCACAACTGCTTCACGCATGACCGCAAGGTTTACACCCTCTTCTGCTCCTTTTGTGCCATGCTGGCTTACCCGTCCGACTTTATGGTTCGTCCTTGTAAGGAACCGGGAATGATCGTGGTTGGATAATTCATTCATTGCCACCTGCAGAGACGGGGTCAGCATACTTGCCATAAAATGTCTCATTGCCCCGATAAAATTATCTGCATTGCCCCACAGATCCGTTCTACGCTCATCACTGTGCTTCTCCATACCGGTCAAAAACCAGGTCACCGGCTCCATAAATGCATCATAATTCATCACACTGTCCCACTCGTCTCCCTGAAGCCAGTCCTGTGGATCTCCATAATGCTCTGCAAGGATCAGTGCATCCGGGTTCACACTTTTGACCTCTTTACGGAAACGTTTCCAGAATAAATGATTATATTCATTGCTGAATCCGAGATCCGCTGCGACATCCAGTCTCCAGCCGTCAATATTATAAGGTGCAGACACCCATTTCTTTCCGATCCGCATAATGTAATCTTCCAGATCCGGTGACTCCTCATACGCCAGCTTCGGCAGTGTATCATGTCCCCACCAGCCATCATATGTCCCATTGTACGGCCATGCTGAATCCTGGTTATTATGGAACAAGAAAAAGCTGCGGTACGGACTTTGCGCACTCACATACGCCCCCTTCGGGTAATCCGGCTGCGGTTCATAGATTCTCTCTCTGTCCATCCATTTATTAAAAGAACCGCAATGATTAAATACCCCATCCAGGATCACTTTCATTCCCCGCTGATGCATTGCATCCACCAGCTTTGCAAATAACTGGTTGCTGGCTTCCAGATTCCGCAGGTCTCCGGTTCTCTGCTGATACTTCGTTGCATGGATATTGTCCTTTGCACCCTTCGGAAGTACTTCTCCGTCATCCACTACGATCTTTCCGTAATGAGGATCAATATAATCATAGTCCTGTATATCATACTTATGGTTCGACGGAGACACGAACAGAGGATTAAAGTAAATCACCTCGATTCCAAGATCCTGCAGATAGTCCAGCTTATCTATGACTCCCTGCAGATCTCCGCCATAAAAGTTCCTGATATCCATGGATGCCGGAGCCTGACTCCAATCCTTAATTTTTTTACATGGAGCTCCGATATAAATATATTCATCATCTTCTACGTCATTTGTCGGATCTCCGTTATAGAAACGGTCTACAAAAATCTGATACATGACCGCCCCTTTTGCCCATTCCGGTGTGGAAAATCCCGGCTGGATAATAAAGGAATAGTACTCTTCTGCCCGGTAGGTCACACCATACCGGCTGAAATAGCAGATCTCTGTTCCTTTCTTGATCTCAAAATAATAGCGGAACGGCTCAGTTCCCAACTGATATTCGATCTCATAAAAATCAAATTCACCAGTCGTCTGCATTTTCCATAAAGTATAGATCTGTTCTCCTGCATGGAGCTTCACCTCATCCACATCATTGTGGGCTGTACGAAAACGCAGAACCACCTTTTCATTTATCTCCGGTTCTGCCGGAATGACATAATCGCCTGTTCCATCACAAAATAATGCTTCTCTGTTCATTCTCACCCTCCTCCGCTCCTTCGTATTCTGGATTCATAACCTATGAGAGAACCTGACACTGGCAGTTTCTCCTGCATACTCTGCTATGTCAGAAAACCCCCGGCCGTCAGTTCCTTCTGACGACAGAGGGTATACAGTAAACCTTTTTCAGGCATCCGTCTCACTTTCCTCAAACAGTGCTTCAAATTCGCTTCTGGTTATCTTCTCTTTCTCAAGCAGCAGTTCTGCACACTTTTCCAATACAGGATGGTATTCCTGAATAATACTTCTTGCCTGTGCATAACACTCATCTATGATCCGCTTGACTTCTTCGTCGATCGTTCCGGCAATCTTTTCTCCGTAACCTCTTGAAGTATGACCAAAATCTCTTCCGATAAAGACTTCATCACTGTCATTGTCATAATTGATCAGTCCCAGTTTCTCAGACATACCAAACTTGGTGATCATTGATTTTGCAATCGCTGTCGCCTGCTTAATATCCTGTGATGCACCTGTTGTAATATCATCAAAAATCTCTTCTTCTGCGACACGTCCTCCAAGAGATACTGTGATCTCCTGAAGCATATGTCCCTTTGTATTGAACATATCATCTTTTTCCGGAAGCGGCATTGTATATCCGCCTGCTCCACCCGTTGGAATGATGGATACACTGTATACCGGTCCTACATCCGGCAACACATGGAACAGGATCGCATGCCCTGCTTCATGATACGCTGTGATCCTTCGTTCCTTCTCTGAAACGATCCGGCTCTTCTTCTCCGGTCCGATCCCGACTTTTACAAATGCATGACGGATATCGGACTGCTGGATGAATACCCGGTTCTCCTTTGCTGCGAGGATCGCAGCTTCATTGAGAAGGTTCTCAAGATCTGCTCCTGAAAATCCTGCCGTCGTCTGTGCGATCTGCTTCAGATCCACGTCATCCCCCAGCGGTTTATTTCTTGCATGTACTTTCAGAATCTCTTCTCTTCCGCCCACATCCGGTCTGCCGACAATCACATCACGGTCAAACCTTCCCGGACGTAAGATCGCCGGATCAAGGATGTCTTTCCGGTTCGTTGCCGCCATCACGATGATGCCTTCATTTACACCAAATCCATCCATCTCTACAAGGAGCTGGTTCAATGTCTGCTCTCTCTCATCATGGCCACCGCCCAGACCGCTGCCACGTCGTCTTGCAACAGCATCAATCTCATCAATAAACACGATACAAGGTGCATTTTTCTTCGCATCCTGGAACAGATCCCTGACACGGGATGCACCGACTCCGACAAACATCTCTACGAAATCCGAACCCGAAATGCTGAAGAACGGAACTCCCGCTTCTCCTGCTACTGCCTTTGCAAGCAGCGTCTTACCCGTTCCCGGAGGTCCCTCCAGCAGAACTCCCTTCGGGATCCTTGCTCCAAGCTGGGTATATTTTCTCGGTGCCTTCAGGAAATCAACGATCTCCTCCAGCTCTTCTTTCTCTTCTTTCAGACCTGCAACATCTGCAAATGTCACCTTGATCTCATTCTGTGTACTCATTCTTGCACGGCTCTTTCCGAAATTCATCGCTTTTGAATTTGTTCCGCCATTCTGACGGTTCATCAGCATAAACAGTAAAAAGATACCGCATAAAGTAATCAGTGACGGAAGGACTGCTGACATGATGATGGACTCTTTCGGAACATCCTCAAGACTGTATTTCACATCATTTTCCTGCAGAAATTCTTCCACCTTCCCTACGTCCGAAACATTCAGGCTTCTTACAGATGAATCATCTTTCAATGACAACGTCACCCGTCCGGTCGGCACAGCACTGTTCTGTCTGATATCTGCCGCCGTGACATTCCCCGCTTCTACTTCTTTTACAAAAGTAGAGTAGGAAATTTCCTGCTGGTGCATCTGCACCTTGTTCGCCATCCACAGGATGCCTCCTATGATAAGGATGAACAGCAGGATCGAGCCCCAGTTCACACCTCTGTATTTTTTCTTGTTCTCCAAGGCTTATAACTCCTCCTTATTCTACACCTTCCACAACTCCGATATACGGAAGGTTTCTATATTTCTGTGCGTAGTCCAGTCCATATCCGACTACAAATTCATCCGGGATCTCAAATCCCGTATAATCCACCTTTACATCCTTCACACGACGATCCGGTTTGTCCAGAAGCGTGCAAAGATGAAGGCTTGCAGGCTTTCTTCTCTGAAGTACATCCATCAGATAATACAGCGTATTTCCTGAATCAATGATATCTTCCACGATCAGCACGTCTTTTCCCTCGATGGACTCATCCAGATCCTTTGCAATACGCACTACACCGCTGGACTTTGTTCCGTCTCCGTAGCTTCCCACGCACATAAAGTCCATGGAAACCGGTACCGTAATCCTCTTTGCCAGTTCACACATGAAAAAGACTCCGCCCTTCAGTACACAGATCAGATGAATCTGCTTTCCCTCATAATCTTTGCTGATCTGCTCTCCTAATGCTCTAATTCTTGCGTCAACTTCTTCTTCTGGAACTAATACTTTTATACTCTCTGCCATGATCCTATTCCTCCACTATCTTTATCTTAAGAATCTTCGTTGTCTGATCCCCAATCTGATATGCCGCACTCATCCGCATACCCGGGATCCATACGATCTGTTCTTCTTCCGCGATCAGAAGTATCCGGTCCCTTTTTTCCTTTGGGACTTTCTCATTAATAAAATAAGACTTCAGCTTCTGCCGCTTTCCCCGGCTGTCAATCACCAGCTCATCACCGGGTCTTCTGTATCTTATACAGAGTCCGCTTTTGATTATATCATAATCAAAGCATTTCGTGTAGCTTTTTTGTGGCAACTCTTTCCCTGAAACTGCTTCTTCTCTTCCACAGATCTCACAGCAGACTTTCTGCCCCGTTCCCGGGAAATAAGTTTCCCCCGGAATCTTCAGTTCCACGCTCTGCTGCCCGGCACCTTCTTTTTCCTGAGCCTTTTTCTGATTCTTTTTCTGATCCCTGTCTTCAGATCTTCGCCGGATCTCAACTCCGGCATAGGTTCTGACCGCCCGGAGCTGATACGGAAGATCCCTGCTTTTTCCGACCTGCCTGCCAAATAACCCTCTTACTGCTTCCATATGCACTGCTTCAATATCTTTCTGTGCTTCTGCCATTTCACAGATACACCGACGGATCAGAAGAGACTGTAAAATGCCCGGAAGTTCTGCATATTCTTCCTCTTCAATCTTGAGTCCTGCCGGCTTTTCTTCCTTTTTCCCCTGCTGCTTTTCTTCCGGATTTTCCTCCGAAACATCCACCGGATGGACCATCTGTCTCCATGCCGCATCCGTCTGCAGGTTCAGATACTCCCATATTTCTTCTGCCTGTAAACTCAGACGGTTGATATGCTCTACTGTCTGACGGTTGATCTCCTGTTCCATAACCGGAAGAATCTTGTGCCGGATCCGGTTGCGGGTATACTCATCTTCTTCGTTCGTCTCATCAGTACAATAGGAAATCTGCTCCTCTTCCAGCCACTCTTCAATCTCTTTCCTCGTCAGACAGAGCAGCGGACGGATCCGGTTTCCGTAAACCGGACGAATCCCGCACATTCCCTGAAGCCCGCTTCCCCTCGCCAGATTCAGAAGTACTGTCTCTGCATTATCATTTTTATGATGTGCCGTTGCGATCTTATTCGCACCGGACTCCCTGCATACAGTCTCAAAAGCATTGCTCCGTACGATACGGCCTGCTTCTTCAAGAGATTTTTTCCCATTTTTTGCAATTAATTCCACATTTTCATGAAAAATCCTGCAGGGAACATCAAGTTTTCTGCACAGCTCTTTCACATAAGCCTCATCCTGCTCTGCCGCCTCTGCTCTCAACTGATGGTTCACATGGCAGACGATCACCTCAAACCCAAGCTTTTTCCGCAGTTCGCAAAGCACAAAAAGCAGGCATACCGAATCTGCTCCACCCGATACACCTGTCACGATGCGGTCACCCCGCCCGATCATCTGATACTGTTCAATATACTGCTCTACTTTTTTTCTTTTTTTATCCATCATATGTAAACTATACCGAAATACTTTTTAATTGTAAATCCCTGCTGTTTAACTTTTCAGACTTTCCTGTCACGCTTTCCATATCCCGACTGCAAGGACTGTCATATCATCCTCCGGTTCTCTTCCCGTCCAGCTCAGAACCTGCTGAAGAATATGATGTGCCAACTCCTTCGGATTGCTGATGGCAGTGCCTTTGATGATCGTCTCCAGGAGCAGATCCTGTTCTCCCACCGGCAGTGCATCCATCACACCATCCGTTACCATAATGATAAAATCTCCATCTTCCAGTTGCCGACGCACCGAATCGATTTCTATAGAATTGATCACTCCGATCGGAAGACTGGTGGAATTTAAATGTTCCACTCCGGCTTTGCTTCGGATAAATGTTGAAGATGCTCCCGCTTTGATGATCTCACATTCCCCGTTGTACAGGTCAAAGATCGTCATGTCTACCGTCGAGTAATGGATTTCCTCACGCCCCATCACCAGAGTTGTATTAATCATCTGGATTGCAGTCTTTTCCGGAAATCCCGCCTCCAGAAGTTCTTCTAAAAGCTCCACCACCAGGGTACTCTCCCTGCACGCGGTTTCACCTGAACCCATCCCATCAGAAAGCACCACGCCCTTTTTTCCACCCGGCAGCTCCATCATGGCAAAATTATCGCCTGAAATGCTGTTGCACCCCTTGCCGATCCGGGCAACTCCCGGAATTGTATAATATACCGGTCCTTCCCTGCAGATAACAGTCATATAATTCTGCCCGATCATCTGGGCACTGTCATTTTCTGCGACAAACCGTCGTCCTGTTGCGGCTGATACGCACCGCACCAGTTCCCGGACAGTCATTCTCTTTTTCTGCATCGCTCTCGCAGTCACATGAACTTCGTATTTTCCTTCCCGGTTCATGAAAAACTGCGTATACAGAACCTTGACGCCACGCTTTTTCAGCTGCCCGGAGATCCGCCGCTCCATCCGTTCATCCGTAAAAATACTTTCCTCCAGTTCCCTTGCACTGCTCTGAAGCATATCCGCAAAAGTATCCAGTTGGATCGCACATCCCTCTCTGCTTCTTGCGATCCGGTTGATCCAGATCATGTTCTGTCTTGCATCATGAAATCCTTCCAGCATTTCCCTGAGAAACCGCGGTGCCATGATGCAACGCTGCATCAGTTTCCGCTTGGTTTCTGTATTCAGATCATTCCCGTAATGATCCACCGCAGACAGGACTTCATATCCCATCTGATAGGTATGGATAAAATTTTCTCCCCAGCACCATTCACATTTCTCACATTTTGAGCAGACTTTTTCTTTCAGACGACGAAACATCATCTCGATCTCCTCATCCGAAAAGGCTTGCTTTTTTTCTTCCAGCCCAAGAAATATCTGTGAAAGCTGCTTTACAGAACCCGCAAAACGTTCGATCTGTTCCACATAGGGGCTATTATGCAATGTCTGCCCGTCGTTCATATCCTGTATTCCGCTCCTTCCTGTCAGATGATAAAAGCTCCGGGAGAACTTCTCTCCCGGAGCTATCTTTTGTATCTCTCTATGTAACTGACTCTTTTATGCCTGTCTACTTGATCGGCCTGAAAATAATCTCATTCGGATCTGCCAGGTGCAGCTTATCCTCTGCTGTCTCCCTGATATACTCATCTGTCTGAACATATGCCTCATATTCTTTAATCTCTTCTGAACGGGCCTCCTCAGCCTCAATCTGTGCCTGAAGCTCTGCTTCCTGTGCTTTATAGGCATTATTCCTGCTCCAGAGACTGACAGAACCTGCTGTAACCATTCCGCCTAAAAGTACGATTACCAGCGTCGTCAGGACAATGCCCCTCTTATGCCAGCGAAGACCGCTGTTCTTACGGCTTTTCTGCCGTCTGTTCCTTACGTTCTTATTCTTTGCCATCCAAGATTCACCCTGCTTATAAATGATACTCCAAACTGCTACGCTCCCTCAGATCCGAAAACTGCTTTCCCCTTCAGATTTTCGGACAACATAATTATTTTATCTATTTTTTTTAAACTTTTCAAGGCTTTTTCTCAGATTTGATAACATTTTTTTCAACAATATTTTCACACTTTTCCAAAACAACATTCCCAGCAGGATTCCGGCTATAAAATACCATCGGATACTGCCATAAGTCGTCACATAAAGCTGATGGAAAAGGTAGATACTGACTGCGACAGAATAAAGAATATCTTCCACTCCGACCAGGAAATCGTGATGCCGGATGATCCGCCTGAACCACCGCAATACATCATAACCGGCCAGAACGGTCAGACCGGAAAGTCCTGCATATAGAAAGATCATTGCCTCTGCTCCAAGTCCCGGCATCTTTCCCTCCTACCGGAACAGCCGGGACAGGAAATTTTCTCCTGCTTTCTCTGCCGGAGTGGAACTGGAATAAGCAATGCTGTCGATATTTCCCGACAGATCAACCTCTCCCTTTTCCACACTGAGCCGATTTACATGCAGATCCGTTCCCTTGACCATCAACATTCCCTGCTCTGTTTCCAGAAGAATCTCATTGAGGTCAAAGGAAAGAACATCCAGAACCCCGGTCACCATACTCGTCTTCCGATTATTCACCACAAGCTTATGTGCTTTGGCGATCCTCTGCTCTTCCATCTGCGTACCTCCCTTTTTAGTCCAACACTCTGCACATCTGATATATATGACGGGTTGTACGCTTTTATGACTGTAAATTGAGAAGACAGCTTCAGATCACAGTACACTTTCCGGTCTTCCTGATCAATGAAACCGGTTAAATATAACGGAACAGCTCTTTTGCCTCTTCTTTCTTCGTTGTCTCCTGAAGATCAAGAACTTCCACTTTCACCGTTCTCGTTCCAAACTGGATCTCAATGACATCCCCCGGCTTTACCTTTACAGATGCTTTTGCAGTCTTTCCGTTCACAAGGACTCTTCCTGCATCACATGCTTCATTTGCCACGGTTCTTCTTTTAATCAGCCTGGATACTTTTAAAAATTTGTCTAATCTCATCTTTTTTGATTCCTTTTAGTGCTTTTTCATTGTATAACTTCCATTGCTTGCCCGGAATGCATTCATGATATACCTCGCCCCACATACAAAGGACAGAACATATCCGATCGTCAGATCTGTATAATAATCACCTGCAAGACCTGTCTGATCCAGAATCTCTCCCAGATACTGGTAACTGTCAAAAAATGTGAATCCCTGATCTTTCAATGCATCATATGCATCCCAGCTCCATGCGATCCGGTTTCCAAAATAGATCATCACAACCATGATCACCGAGGAAATGACCACTCCCTTTTTATCAAGATGGCCGCCAAGCATCTCATATCCTTTCATCGCACAGATTCCGATCACTGCTCCTGCGATTCCTGCAATATAGCCCAGCTTATAAATCAGGATCCACAGAATGCATCCGATCAGAGAACCAAGTACCGCACCCACGATCCCTTCTGCCATGCGGCTCTTCTTCGCCTGGACTTCCTGCTGGTTCTGCTGCAGATTCTGACCGATCTGCCCTGCACAATTTTCACATACCAGATGATGCATTCCATTGATCTCATAATCTGAAACCGGTACATTCTCTGACTTGCAGTACTCGCATCCGCTGGAATATCTTCCCATCGTCAGGTACTGGATCACCGGCATCACTGCCTCATTGATCGCTGCCGGACACTTTGAACCAAATGCAGGCATCTTCACATTCATCAGAAGTGCTGTCGGACTGATCTTCGCATCCAGAACACCTTTTACCTTCGTCTTATGTTCTGCAAGAAAAGCAGCCAGCTTCTGATTATTCACATCATCATCAGAATGGGCATTAATACAGATCTGATAGAATCCATTCATCTGGTTCACCATGATCTCATATCCTCTGTAACTTCCGCAGAGGCATTTTCCCTTATCTGTCAGTTTCCCCTCTAAGATCTGCACCCGTACTTTTTCCTTAAACATAACCTTTCTCCCTTCGTATCTCACATAAAATAATGCTGCGTCAGTTGCCGGTGTCCTGTGCCTGTATAGCCACAGGCTCCGGCTCATTGCCCGCAGAAAAAAAACAGACAGGCACTGCAACCATTTCCTTGCAAAAACCTGTCTGATCCGATTCATTTCATCCGCTCTTTCTGCAGAAGATTAGTTGATTGCATCCTTTAATGCTTTACCGGCTTTGAACTTCGGAGCTTTACATGCTGCGATCGTCATTGTCTCACCTGTCTGAGGATTTCTTCCCTCTCTTGCTGCTCTCTCGCTTACTTCAAATGTTCCGAATCCAACGAGCTGCACTTTATCTCCTGCCTTAAGCTGTTCAGCAACTACATCAACAAAAGCCTTCAGTGCTTTTTCTGAATCTTTCTTGGAAATCTCTGCTTTCTCTGCTACTGCTGCAATAAATTCTGTCTTGTTCATGGATTATTTCCTCCTTCATTGTACTTAAATACAATTTCATACTTATTTTTTCAAAGGCTCCATGTCCACTCGTCCGTCCACATGGATGCACCCTTATGTACTGTTATAACGGTTCAGTCCTTATTTGTCAAGGAATTTCCGTTTATTCCACCTTTTTCAAATTACAGGTGTATCCCGAAAATAGTTTTCAGAAAATTCGTCTTTTCTTCTTCCTGATTCACCGCAAGTTCCAGCTTCTCCACACTTTTTTCAGGCAGCCATGCCTTATTCGACCTGCAATAACTGCTGGCAGTCTTCCAGAACTTCTCAGGATAGGCAAGCTGAAGCCCCAGATACTCCCATTCTCCCGGCTCCAGCCGGCGTTGTCTTTCATACGCCCGGATGATCCCAACCCCCAGTTTCTGTTTCCAACGATATTTTTCCATTGCTTTTCTCAGAAAATAATACAGATCCTGCACCTGGATTCCAATCCGCATATGTTCAAAATTGGTGATCGCAGTATCTCCCGGCAGGATCAGAATATTATGATAATTATAATCTCCATGCATCATCCGGTTTTCCGCAACGTTTTTTTCATAAATCTGCATACAGCCTGACTGTTCCATCGCTGCGGTGATCGCACAGGCCTTCTCATACATCGCTTCAAAATGCTTCAGATACAACGCTTCAAACTCATTTTTTACGACCCTTTTTCTGATAAACGAACGGACTTTTTTCATTTCCCGGTTATGCCGCAGCATTTCATCCAGCGGACTGCGTGCAGCAGGCGGGCAGACCTGAAACTCCTCTTCCGGGAATTGTTGCTGTGGCACAGGCTCTTTCTCCTTCTTTTCTGATACTGCTCCATTTCCCGATACCGCTGCATTTTCTGACACTGCTCCACTTTCCGATACCGCTGCATCTTCTGATCGCACTGCATACTTGCAAAGCAGCGTTTCCAGCTCCCCTGCTGTCGGTTCCTGCCATTTCAGATGCGTATGCAGAATCCCGAGTTTCTCAGCGGCAAGCAGGAGTTCCTGTTCCTTTTTCATATCACATTCCCGCCCGGAGTACCACTTTTTCATCATATAACGAGTCCCGTCCCTGGCAGCAACGATCAGCTTTCCATCCCTTGAAAAAACCGGTGCATCTACTTTTAATTTTCCCGTCTTCTCAAGCCGGTTCAATGTCAGATAAAGCAATGCCGCTCTTTTTTCAGAAGCAAGGGTTTCTTTCATCAAGAATACTTCTGTATCTGCATTGCCAATGCAAAAAAACGCACCCCTTGTCCGACGGGTGCTTTTAATCTCTATCTCGTACTGTTCCCGCACTTCCTGTTCATACTCTCTCATGACATCCCCCTGTTCCCGTGTGCGGACGCTCTTTTAACGCCCGCACCTCTATTCAAGTTCTTTCTAATCTATGAACAGGTTCTTCCATGTATGCCTGAAAGCTGCGATTAACTTAGAGGTTCAATTTATTTTTTACATATGCACAAAGGATTTCCTTATCGTTTCTTGCAGGATCATCCAGTACATATTCCAGTAATTCACTGAGCATACTGCCCAGCTCACGCCCCGGCTTCATTCCGAGATCCATCAGTTCACGACCTCCGACCGCAAGCTGTCTGAGCGTCACACACTCCTGCTTCTTTATGATCTCCTGATACAGCCGACGCATTTCTACGATATTTTCAATCTTTTCCCTTTTCTGATACGGACTCTGTGCCTTTACATCCGCAAGACGCACTGCCAGATAATACGGGAACAGCTCCACACCGATCCGGTTCATGGCTCTCCGCACATTCTTTGGTGTTGCCTCCACCCGGTAATCATGATAGCAGACCAGCTTCGTAACCGTTCGGATCGTCTCATTGTCAAACTTCAATCTGTGCAGGATACTCCTTGCCAGTTCCTCACTGACCAGTGCATGTCCACGGAAATGATCCCGACCATTCTCATCGGTGGTCTTCATCATCGGTTTTCCCATATCATGAAACAGCATCGTAAGCCGGAGAATCTTGTCACGTTTCACATTTTTCAATGCCCGCAGTGTATGCTCTGCCACATCATATTTATGATGCGGTGTATTCTGTGCCACACCTTCCATTGCATCCCACTCCGGCAGAATCACCTTCGTCAGTCCCAGTTCGTATGCATCACGGATTCGCTCCGGGTGAGGTGATACCAAAAGTTTCACCAGCTCCGCCTGAATCCTTTCCGCACTGATATTCTGCAGATTCGGAGCAAGTTTGCGGATGGCATCCGCTGTAGCCGACTCGATCGGGAAATTCAACTGTGCCGAAAAACGTACCGCACGAAGAATCCTCAGTGCGTCTTCCGAAAAACGCTCCTCAGGATCTCCCACACACCGGATCAGATGATGGTTCAGATCCTGCATTCCGCCAAATACATCCACCAGACGCACCTGGTCATTATACGCCATGGCATTGATCGTAAAATCTCTTCTCCTCAGATCCTCTTCCAGCCGGTTGGTAAACTGTACCTCCTTTGGATGTCTGCTGTCCTCATATGCACCATCGATCCTGTAGGTCGTCACCTCAAAGCTGTCCTTACCGAAAAGAACCGTAACCGTTCCATGCTCGATCCCTGTATCAATCGTCCTGCGGAACAGCTTTTTTATCTCTTCCGGCTTTGCCGAAGTCGTAATATCCCAGTCCTGTGGCCGTCTTGCAAGGATCGAATCTCTCACGCAGCCCCCCACCGCAAATGCCTCATACCCATGAAGCTGCAGATTATTGATTATAAATAAAACTTTTTTTGGCAGTTCTATTTTCATGTATCTATCTTCCTTCCTGAAAACGTCAGCATCTTCTCAAAAATTCCATTTCTCTTCTCTGACAGCTTAATATTATAACTTGTCTTTCCTGCTGACTCAACCATTTTAGTACAGATTGCAGTCTTTTATCATCATAAAATGCAAAGGTTTCATCCAGAATCACCGGAAGCTCTTCCTCCTGAAGCATCTCGGCTGCCGCCATCCTCAGGGCAAAATAAATCTGCTCCACCGTTCCTCTGCTCAGCCGGTATGCCGGAATCCGCCTCGTTCCGTCCCATACAGAAATTTCCAGTCTGTCACTGATATTGACTCCCGGATATTTTCCCTCCGTAATTTCGGAAAAAATCTCAGACACTCTCCGGTTCAGTCCTGCTGCTGTCCGCTCTCCAAGATGCTCTGCCGCCTTTTTCATCGTCTCTTCCGCCAGTTCCAGTGCCTCTCTCCTCTCATAGAGTCTTTCCTCTGCTTCATCCGGCTGCAGTTCTCTTTGCTGCTCTTTCAAATTCTCGTACCGGAGCTTCTTTTCTTTCCACTCTTCCCGGATCTGTTCCTGCTGCCACTGAAGCTTCTGTTCCTCAGGATCGTTCTGCTCCCGCCAGACTTTCTCACCATTCTGCTCCGGCTGTCCGGTCTGAACCTTCTCTTTTTCCTGCACTGTGCGGGTTCCGCTGGATTTTTCTGTTTCTTTTATTATTTTTTTCTGTTCTGCCTGCTTACGGATTCCCACAACAAACAGCACACAGCCCGCGATCACTAAAAGTACTGCCAGCAGTACAAACGCGGAAGACCGCTCCAAAAGTACGTCAACTCCGGATTTATCTCTTAAAAATATCCCCCACAAAAGCCCTGCCAGTCCGGCAATGATTCCTAAAAAGCCACCAATGATCATTCCACGGCTGTTCTCTTCCGGTTGTTCAGAAGCAGATTCCGTTTCACCCGGATGCAAATCCGTTTCTTTTGAATCATTTTCCTTCTGTCTTTGTTGCAGCAAACGGATTCTCTGCTGATTTTCTTCATACTGTGCCTGAAACTTTCTCATATCTTTTTCCAGATAGGTACATTCCTGCTCCATGGAAAGATACTTTTTTTCTCTCTGTTCTCTTGCAGATCTGCACTGTTGCTCTACTGCTTTTTTCCGTTCTTTCAGATCTGAAATCGCACCGCTTAAATCCAGTTCCCCGCCACCGGTCTCATAATAATTTGCCGCATAATTTTTCAGACTTTCCGCCAGTTCCTGTCCAGGTCTGCTCTGAAACTGTCCGATCGAAACCGTATTGTCATACATCCCCGGAGTAATCCCTCCCAGCAGCATATCTAGATCCCCATGCTCTACCGAAAGCTCTTCTCCATCATCTTCACAAACCAGTGAAACCTGCTTTAAGATCCGGTCAAAACTCCGTTCCAGCCGGAAATTCCTGTTACCACAGCGAAACCGCATTACTCCGGCATAATAATTCGGATTTTCCCACGGCTGGTACTTACTGAAATCATCCTTTGCCGCAGCTTTTCCTCTTCCCCGCTCCATTCCGAACAGCATCGCCCTGATAAATGCCTGCAATGTAGATTTTCCATACTCATTTTCTCCGTAAATGACCTGAACACCATCCTTGATATAGAAATGCTGCTCTGAAAATCTGCCAAAATTTTTGATATATAATTCCGTTATCTTCATTTTCCGTCACCCCTTATTCTTAAGGAGTACTTCAACTCCCTCATACAATGCCTGATATTCTCTGCTGTCCTTTTCGCAGTCTTTAAACCGACGGATATACTCTCCCAGCAGATTTCCTTCATTTTCCTGCAACAATTCTTCCATATCATACTGCGGAGCGGTCTCATCGATCACTTCCAGAAGATTCCCGTCCCGGTCCATTCGCTCTGTATCAAACCGCAGATCCGGATCCCGATATCCCGTAAGAATGATCTTATACATATTTTCTGCTCCATAGTCCTTCACGGCCTCCAGAATCTTTTTCCGCACGCTCCCCATTGTATCTTCCGTATTAACCGGAACTTCCAGATGAATATAGGATCTCATTGCACACGGAATCCACTGCGTATGAACCCCGGCTTCCGTAATCTCTCCCTTTACATAGCCGTGTGGCCCTACATCATTCCGGTCAATGGGTTCTAACGCTCCCGCATAAATGATCCGGTCTTTCATCAGTGCCTGCGGTCTGTGGATATGTCCCAGTGCAATATAATCAAATCCTGACTCTTCCAGCTTTTTCACCCGGAACGGACAATGCTTCTCATCTCCACCATGGGCGAGAAGAATCTCATACTCCTGGATTCCTCCCGCAAACGCCGATTCATACAGAGGCTCTCTGATCTCCCTGCTGTAATAACTCAGACCATACACTGCCGTCCTCAGTTCCGGGAACTCCACATATTCCAGTTCCTGCCCGAATAAAGGGATTACATTCTCATTCCACTGAAACGTTCTGTAATAAGAATCCTTTCTTATATAATCATGGTTGCCAGCGATTAAGACTACTTTTGTATGCGTCAGCTCTGCAAAATAATAATTCAGCTCTTTTAATTCCCTGCGAAGCGGCTGCCCGTGAAAAATGTCTCCTGCGATCAGCAGAAGGTCTGTCTGCTCTTCCTCGCAAACCGCAAGAACCGACTGTAGTGTCTCCCACAATTCCTGTGACCGGTTCTGACTGTATGCTCTGCCTGCATCCGGCTCTGCACCAAGATGAAGGTCTGCTATATGAATAAATTTCATTTCCAATTCTCCTGCTTTCGTATGATAACCTGATAACTTTTACTTCTTGTTGCTCAGCGTCTATAGATATGGAAGTCATTTCACATCTGATAGAATCTGATACTCTATACTATAAGGCATTTTCTGAGCTTTTGGCAATCAAAAAAACAGACCACCGGCTCACGCACACAGAAATGTGCATCAAACGGCAGTCTGTCTTTATTTATGATGCCAGGGTCAAAAGGTCTAAGCCCACATGAGCTTGCTCATAGGTGGATGAAAGACCTTAGGACCCGCCTCGATATGAGCATAAAAGTGGGGCGTAAGCACCATGATATGCGAATAGCGGGTAGGATTGTGGGAGTGCGTAGCATGAAACAATCCGTAGGCATCAAAGTCGGTGGCTTTTGACCCCGACATCTATTTATTTATAAGCTCAAAAGGATCCATTCTATTACAGTTCACAGTTATTTACAGTTCTCGGGAACGGGATCACGTCACGGATATTCGACATTCCTGTCAGATACATTACGCAACGCTCAAATCCAAGTCCGAACCCTGCATGTCTTGTAGAACCATATTTTCTGAGATCAAGGTAGAAACCATAATCTTCCTCTTTCAGACCCAGCTCCTGCATTCTTGCAAGAAGCTTTTCATAGTCATCCTCTCTCTGACTTCCTCCAATGATCTCACCGATTCCCGGAACAAGACAGTCAACAGCGGCAACTGTCTTTCCGTCCCCATTCAGTTTCATATAGAACGCTTTAATCTCCTTCGGATAATCCGTTACAAAGACCGGCTTCTTATAAATCTCTTCCGTCAGATAACGCTCATGCTCTGTCTGAAGATCGCATCCCCATGAAACCTTATAGTCAAACTTGTCATTATTTTTCTCAAGAATCTCGATTGCTTCTGTATAAGTCACACGTGCAAAGTCAGAATTTACTACATTATGAAGTCTGTCCAAAAGTCCTTTATCTACAAAGGAATTAAAGAAGTTCATCTCTTCCGGTGCATTCTCAAGCACATAGTTGATGACATATTTCAGCATGGCCTCTGCCAGCTCCATATCATCTTCCAGATCTGCAAATGCAATCTCCGGCTCGATCATCCAGAACTCAGCCGCATGTCTTGTTGTATTGGAATTTTCGGCACGGAATGTCGGTCCAAATGTATAGATGCTGCGGAATGCCTGTGCATAAGTCTCGCCATTGAGCTGTCCACTTACAGTAAGGCTTGTCTCTTTTCCAAAGAAATCCTGTGTATAGTCTACTGTTCCATCTTCATTCTTCGGAAGATTCTCCATATCCATCGTGGTCACACGGAACATCTCTCCCGCACCTTCACAGTCACTTCCTGTGATCAGCGGAGTATGCACATATACAAAGCCTCTCTCCTGGAAAAACTTATGGATCGCATACGCTGCGAGTGAGCGGACTCTGAATACAGCCTGAAATGTATTCGTTCGCGGACGCAGATGGGAGATCGTTCTCAGATACTCAAAACTATGACGCTTCTTCTGAAGCGGATAATCCGGGGCACTTGCACCCTCCACTACAACTTCATCTGCCTGGATCTCGAACGGCTGCTTTGCCTGCGGTGTCGCTACGAGCGTTCCCTTTACGACTACTGCTGCACCTACATTTAATTTGGAGATCTCTGCAAAATTCTCCATCTTATCGTGATATACTACCTGAAGCGTCTCAAAATAAGATCCATCATTTAACACGATAAATCCAAATGTCTTAGAATCACGAATACTTCGGATCCAGCCCCCAACTGTCACCTGCTTGTCCAGATATTCTTCTCTGTTCTTAAATAACTCACGAATTGTTGTCAGTTCCATACCATTAAAACTCCTTCAAAAAATTGTCTGCCAGACGCCGTACCTCTCATACTGCGATGGTTCTCTCATTCTGCTGTCCTTCTCTTCTTTGGACAGCCTTACAGATAATTATACCACTCTTATCCTCAGGAGTAAATATAATGTTGCTTGAGTTTCCGCAGTTTGTTCCTTCAATAAATAATTGATAGTCGAACGCTTGTTTGTTATAATAAATACATAACAGTTGGGGCACGAATGGAAATGTGAATCATTCCTTTTTTCATTTTCGTTTTCTCCTTTCTCGAATTTGAGTAATCTATTTTGTCTAAAGCAATTACTTCTTCACCTAAAGGAGAAAATTCCGATGCAAAACGGAACTGTTTTGAAAAGATTTTTTGAAAAAGGATTTTTATATGGAGCACAGAGAAGATTTTTTTTTGATGATTCGGATAATCCGGGATCAGATGATACGATAGAAAAAGAAGAACATTATAAATGGACGATTGCACTGGAAGAGGAAACTAAAGAATATGCTGTCATCCCGGAAGAGGATTTACTGGAACAGGCAGAACCTGAGGTTGCCGAACGGCTGATATTAAAAAGAGATCTGCGAAAAGCTGCCATTGCAAGAATGGCAGCAAATGATGAAGGGCGAATTTTTAGATGTGATATTTGACTGTCCTTGTTTTGGTCTTCTGGGACTGATGACCGCACTTCCAACCACATCGGAATTTATCACCTATGATGCGGTGTATCTTCCCAAGAATCATTTCATCAAACAAGAAACGCTTTCTACGGAAGATTACCTCGCCTACTTCTTTCCTTTTGACAAGATCTCTTTTGTAAAAAAAGGTCAGGAATCTATGTGGAATACAGATAACCGGGAAATGTTTGCGGTAATTATGACTTTACAAGATAAGCCACAAACAGTGCTTATGAGCTTTCAAAAGGAATATGGCGAACCTTATGAATGGATTACCACGGTATTCTCTGACTGGGCTTTTACCTTTGTTACCAGCTTTCTGTATTATCAGGATTATGATGCATTGGAGGAAGCAGAACGGAATGTGTACCGAAAAGGAATGGAATGTTTTGGCGGCATTGCACCGACTTACCACATAGAACTTTTGGATAAACCCACCATTGTCTGGGATTTCCATTCCTTGATGCTCGCCATTCAGATGATGTTTTCCTTTATGATAACGGATGAAAACTCTACGCTGAAACTGTGCAAGCACTGTGGAAAGATATTTGTAGCCAGCCGCTCCAATGTGCAGTTCTGTTCTCCGCAATGTAAAAATCAACATAATGTATATATGTGTCGGGCGAAAAAGGATGAAGAATAAACAACATAGAAATATCAAGGGAGGAACATAATGATAGTATATATATATATATGATGACAAAGAAGGAAAAACAAATGCCATTTCCATAGACAAAAAAACATGGTGGATGAAGATTTGGAATTTTTTAATGACCACAGTATCCGAAAAGTTTGGCACTCCGGCGAAGAAGAATGGTATCTTTCGGTTGTTGATGTCGTACAGGTACTGACTGATAGTTCTGACCCCAAACAATATATCAAGAAGATGCGTGCCCGTGACAAAGCACTTAAATCCAAGTGGGGTACAATTTGTACCCCACTTCAAATGTTAGCACCTGATGGGAAGATGCGAAAAACACAGGCTGCCAACACAGAAGGAATTCTTAGAATCATTCAGTCAATTCCTTCACCAAAAGCTGAGCCATTTAAAACATTGCTGGCAAAAGTTGGTGCAGAAAGATTGGAAGAAATTGCTGATCCGGAGAAAGCAATGGAACGTGCGGTTGCTACATATAAAGCAAAAGGGTATTCAGATGAATGGCAAAATGCAGGTATAAAGGAATCAAAAGAATTTGCAGCACTTACCAATATTCTTACCATCGCATGGTCATTTTTATGGTTATTTTTAGAAAATCTGTTCCCATCGCTGTAAAAATTATAGCTGCTTTTATATTCGATGTCTATCGCCCCTGTGTAAAATAGGGCGAATATTTTTCTCTATATCTCCTCTATGTAAATATTGATCGCAAGATGTATAAACATATGATATTCCCGCAGATCGACGCCGGTAATCTCTTCAATTTTATTGATTCGATATAAAAATGAATTACGATGGATATGCAGTTGAGCCGCACTGTCAGACGTACTACATAAATTTCGGATATATACTTTCAATGTATCCAGAAAATCCGTCGAATGCTTTTTATCATATTCCCTGAGTTTTTCGATAACCGGAGATATGTAATTATTTCGCGGCATTTCATTTATCCGCGGCATCAAAATAGCCGGAAGATAATAATCTTTATAAAAATGGATTCGGCTATGTGCGTCTAGTCTTTTTCCGATACACATAGCGTCTGCCGCCTGTATTTTATAATCTCCGATATCAAGCAGATTTTCAAACGAGTTGCTGACACCACAGTGGGCGTTAAATTTGCACAAAAAAATATATAATTCATTAGAAGCCATCTGCGTCATTTTCGGAAGAAGACTATACTGTAATATATAAAGCACACGATCTTGGATCAAAAGCATCTGGTCGGAAAATAAGTTTTGAAAATATTTACTGATGTAAGACAGCACGTTCTTCTCAGAAGATGAATTCGTATTTACTGTAATAATGCGGTAAGGAGGTTTCGGAAAGAAACGACAGTTCTTCCGCCACAAGTCTAACTGTTTCTCCGATACGATCCTACCGTTAAACAATTCATTGATAAATGTTTTAAGATAAACCGATTCCATGCTGCTTTCCGAAGTTTTCCCCTTTAACATAAGACTGCACGCTTCCTGGATAATGCTCATCGCCTTCATCCGTTCCTCCGTGATCTCCCCCTTTTTACATTGCATGACAACATAACCTTCTACGATATTGTTAATCTTTATAACCCCTAAAATCTTCGGAAATTCTTCTGTCGCCGCTCCCCAGTCAACTATATAAGGTGCTTCCTTTTCATTTACCGACTGCATAATTCCATCAGTATATAACTGCACGGTCATGTCCATATCATATCTTTTATGCTCTACAAGATAATCCCAGTAATAGTCACCTGTTTTATTTTTCGGAACAGCTCCGAGAAGATTGTATGCAATATCTACGGCAAGGATCGGAACTCCCGTGACCTCATAAGATACATCCATTAATTCTTGCATCTTTCCGTGTGAAAGTGTCTGAAATAATCTCTGATACAATGCCAAAAAATCAATTTTCTTTTCCATGATGTCTTACTCCCTGTCAAAATGTATCGTCATTATAAATGTACGTTAAAACCGGATATCCCATTATCTCAATCCGTCAAGTTTACGGTTTCCTTATACGAACAAGCATATTATACTGCAAAATCAGTTAAAAAGCCTCGAAATTTGAGATTATTTTTTATATTATTGTGCATTTGCACAAAAACCACTCTGCAATTTCAGGCAAGGATCTGATGAAAAGATTGTTAAAAAACTATACAATCAAGCTATAAAACAGACACGAAAGAAATGTCATTGGAAATGAATAAGGAGGACAAAATGAAAAATTACTTTGATTTAACAGGACAAACAGCTGTGGTGACAGGCGCATCTACAGGATTAGGCGTTCAGATGGCAAAGGCATTCGCAAGTCAGGGAGCAAATCTTGTATTGATCGCAAGACGTCAAAATCTGCTTGAAGAAAATGCAGCAGCCATCGAAGCAGAATTTGGTGTAGAGGTTCTTCCGTATACATGCGACATTACGGATACCGAGAAAGTAAAAGCAGCAGTGGCAGCCACTATGGAAAGATTCGGACGGATAGATATATTAGTCAATAACGCAGGAACAGGTGCGGTCGCTCCGGCAGTAGATATCACAGACGAACAATTCAACAACGAATTAAAAATCGATCTTTTTGGTTCATTCATCTGTGCTCGTGAATATGCAAAAGAAATGATCAAAGCTCACTACGGACGTATTATCAATATTGCCTCTATGTACGGTCTTGTGGGAAATATGGCGGCAACATGTGTTCCTTATCATGCTGCAAAAGGCGGCGTTGTCAATATGACAAGAGCTCTTGCGGCAGAATGGGGCAAGGAAGGAATCACGGTGAACTCTATCTGCCCGGGATATTTCATAACTCCGCTTACAAAAGAAACTCTTGACTCCGACTGGTTTACAGCATATGCAAAAGGGGCAATCCCTGTAGGGCGTTATGGAAATGAAGGAGAATTGGATACTTGTGCTCTGTTTCTTGCTTCTTCCGCTTCCTCATACGTAAACGGACAAAACATTGCTGTAGACGGAGGATATACAGCTATTTAATTATTTTTCGATCTTACACCGTTAAAAAAACAGATATTTACAAAAAACATTTTAAAAAGGAGAAAACTACTATGGGGTATGAAAGTTTATTTACACCTTTTAAAATCGGAAACATGGAAGTAAAAAACCGTATCGGTCTGTCTCCGATGGGAACAAACTCAGCATTTACTAACGGAAGAAAAGACGCCCAGGAAATCGATTATTTCATTGAAAGAGCAAAAGGAGGAACCGGTATCCTTTATATGGGATGTCAAATGTTAAACGAGCAGATCGCACAAGGTTCTATGGAAGGTTATCTTGATACATATACAGTCCTTCCTTCTCTGACATCTGTGTGCGACGGATGCCACAGATACGGTGCTAAAATTGTTTGTCAGATCAGCCCTGGTACAGGACGAAACGCATTTCCTGATACATTCGGAAACCCTCCGATCTCTGCATCAGCGCTTCCGTCTGTATTCAATCCCGACGTAATCTGCCACGCACTGACAAAAGAAGAAATCGCTCAGATGATGGAAGGATTCAAATTTGCCGCAGGCGTTGCAAGCGATGCCGGGTTTGACGCTATCGAAATCCATGCACACGCCGGATATCTGATCGATCAGTTTATGTCTCCTGTATGGAATAAAAGAACAGACGAATACGGCGGTTCTCCTGAAAATTGTGCACGCTTCCCGAAGGAAATCGTAGAAGCGATCAAAAGCGTAGTCGGTGACAGTATGCCTGTCATCTTCCGAATTTCTCTTGATCACAGATTTGAAGGCGGACGTACGTTGGAAGACAGCATGAAACTTTTAAAAGTTTTAGAAGCTGCAGGCGTAGATGCCTTTGACATCGACGCCGGATGTTATGAGACTTTGGATTATATCTTCCCTCCGTCTTATTTAGGAGAATCCTGTATGTCTTATGTATGCGCAGAAGCAAGAAAAGCTGTCAGCGTACCGCTTATTAATGCCGGATCTCATAATCCTGATTCCGCAGTTGAATTGATCGAAAGCGGAAATGTTGACTTTGTAAACATGGGACGTGCATTGATTGCCGATCCGTATCTTCCTAACAAACTGATGACAGGACATCCCGAAGATGTCAGACCTTGCCTTCGCTGCAACGAATATTGTATCGGGCGCATTTGGAATAAACATACAAAACTTAGCTGTGCGATCAATCCACAGGCAATGGAAGAAGTTCGGTTTGAGATCAAAAAGACAGACTCCCCGAAAAATGTTGTCGTAATCGGCGGAGGTCCGGGCGGAATGGAAGCAGCCAGAGTTGCCGCAATAGAAGGGCACAAAGTGACCCTGTTCGAGAAAAACTCAAAACTCGGGGGAGTTATGGGGGATATCTGTACTGCAAAATTTAAAAATAATATTAAAAAACTCACAAAATGGTACACCGTACAGTTAGAAAAACTAGGCGTAGACGTCCGTCTAAATACAGAAATAACAGGCGATGAATCAATCCTTGAAGAATGCGACAACATCATTATCGGATGCGGTGCCGTTCCTGTTACTCCTCCTATTCCGGGAATTGACGGAAACAATGTCATATCGATCTTAGACGCACACCGAGATCCTTCCCTCATAAAAGGTGAAAAGATCGTAATCTGCGGCGGAGGAGCTTCCGGTCTTGACGGAGCACTCGAAATCGCTTCTGAAATGGGCAAGAAAGTAACAGTCGTAGAGATGCTGCCGGAATGTGGAAAAGACGTATTCTTTATTAATAAAATCACATTGTTTACCAAACTTGCTGAAAACGGCGTTGAACTTATGACTAACACAAAAGTCGTATCCATTGAAGAGAATGGTCTGACCGTCGAAAAGCAGGACAAAACAACAGAGACAGTTCTCGCCGACACAGTCATTTCCGCATTCGGAATGAAACCTGTTCTTACAACAGTAGATGCTGTCAAAGCAAAATATCATCTCAAAACGAGAGTTGTCGGAGACAGCAATAAATTAGGTAAAATAGGCGAAGCTGTACGCGACGGTTTCTATGCGGCTACAAGTTTATAAAAATCATAAATTTTTAAGGTAATCGTAAAATTTTAAACTGATCATGATTTTTTAAGATGATCGTAAATTCTTAATCTGTGGCAAGAAAAACACCCACACAGGAGCATTTCTACTCTTGCGTGGGTGTTCTTCTTGCCACACTCTTTGAAGGTGTCACTCAAAAATTCTCGTTTTACGAAAATCCCTTTGTTGCACCGCCAAAAGCGAGGCTTTTCTACTGTCTGTGGGGTTTATTACAACCCTCTGTTCTTCTTTTCTGATTATCTATTGTACTTTTTCTTCTTATTTATAACCATTGAGCCGCCACTGACAACCAGCAGAGCCATCCACAAAGCAAGATTTGCTGTATCGCTGGTCTTCGGACTCCTGGCAGACGTTCCAGCCTTGGTGCTGCTATTCGTTGTTGTATTTGGCTTTGTATTTCCCGGCTTGGTATTTCCTGGCTTTGTATTGCCCGGCTTCGTATCACCCGGTTTTGTATCTCCAGGTTTTGTATCTCCGTTGTTATCTTTAGCTTTTTCCCAAACAGCTACATAAGTAACATCTCCTGTTACTTTTTCAGCAACAGCCGGCTTCCAGCCTTTGAAGACATATCCTTCTCTTGTCGGTGTTCCCTTGAAAGCAGGTGTATCGACTCCCGACAAAAGATTTCCGTATACCTGATCTGCAAAGATTACTTCTTCATCCACTCCGTCCGTATATCTGACGGTGTATTTGGTCTCCTCATCGTCTGCGATACCATTATTATTTTTATCTTCTCCCCATCTTGCTACATAGGTAACATCTCCTGTTACTTTTTCAGCAACAGACGGCTCCCAGCCTTTGAAGACATAGCCTTCTCTTGTCGGTGTTCCCTCAAATGCAGGTGTAGCCACTCCTGACAGAAGATTTCCGTATACCTGATCCGCAAAGACTTCTCCGTCTACTCCGTCTTTATACGTAACCGTATATTTCGTTTCTTCGTTGTCGTCAATGCCGTTATTATTTTTATCTTCTCCCCATGTTGCTGCATAGGTCGCATCTCCTGTTACTTTTTCAGCGACAGCCGGATTCCAGCCTTTGAAGACATAGCCTTCTCTTTTTGGTGTTCCCTTGAATGCAGGTGTATCGACTCCCGACAAAAGATTTCTGTATACCTGATCTGCAAAGATTACTTCTTCATCCACTCCGTCCGTATATCTGACGGTGTATTTGGTCTCCTCATCGTCTGCGATACCATTATTATTTTTATCTTCTCCCCACGTTGCTATATAGGTCGCATTTCCTGTTACTGTTGCAGCAACTTCCGGATTCCAGCCTTTGAATACATAGCCTTCTCTTGTCGGTGTTCCCTTGAAAGCAGGTGTATCGACTCCCGGCAAAAGATTTCCGTATACCTGATCCGCAAAGATTTCTTTTCCGTCTACTCCGTCTGTATACGTAACCGTATATTTCGTTTCTTCGTTGTCGTCAATGCCATTATTATTTTTATCTTCTCCCCACGTTGCTACATAGGTCGCATTTCCTGTTACTGTTGCGGCGACTTCCGGATTCCAGCCTTTGAAGACATAGCCTGTTCTTGTCGGTGTTCCGCCACTGAATGCCGGGGTAGCCACTCCTGACGAAAGATTTTCGTGTACATCATCTGCGAAGACTTCTTCGTCCTCAACTCCATCTGTGTAAGTAACAGTATAAGTAGTACTTTCATCCACGGTCTGAGTGATAGTAAAATGCAGAGTACGCCCCCCCCAATTACTGGTATAGTTCCAGCCTATGGACGAATTTAATCTACTGAACTGATAGGCCAGATCAATATCAAACGTAGCTGTTCCGTTCGTCACACCATCGGTTGTCACCACCGTCTGATAACATTTATACGTCCCCGGCCAGCTCGAAAGCGTGCTTGATCCTTCACTGCCTTCAATCCCCTCAAGGATATGGTTGGGATCGTTAATATTGCAAACGTAATATTTATAGGCTGAAGGAATGATCTGATAGGTATTATTGCCATACTGCCACTGGATAAGTGGTAACACCGTATGCGTCAACCTGGTTTTACTTTCTGTTGCACTACCGTTGACATTAACTTCACCGTAGTAAAGATTATCAGCACACGTTGGTTCCTCATACACTCTGTCAACTGTTACCTTGCCACTAACATCAATATTTGCTGCCAATGCAGTTGTTGGAAACATGGAAATTATCATACACAACAACACGAACAGCGAAAGGAATTGCTTCTTCATCTTCTTCATAAGAAAAACCTCCATATTCAAATTTACAGGTTAAAGATGGCCCTGTATAGCCAGTGAAAAGTTACTTCAGACCAATGGTCTGAATGGAAAGCATGCTCAACAAATTCACTTCAAAAACTTCAAAAACTTGCGTTTCATCTCTCCTTTCACATCAAATTATACTTCCCCTCAAAACGAACTTATCACTACACATTATATATTTTATGCCAAAAAACGTAATTTTTCAATAGAATCGGTCAAAATTTGACAAAAATCTAAATATATAACATACAAAAACACAAAAAACTTTTCATTGTATCTATAAAAAAACATCTCCCCTTACACTTGAAATCCATACTCTTCTAGTATAAAATAATTGCGTTAATTATTTAACAGAATACACAGGAATGAGGAATTTACATATGGAAAACCATTTTAATACTCCGGCTGAAGTAGTAGATCTGAGTATCAAAGCATGTGAGAACAAAACAAAACTCCCTGTCGGGAAAATGATCCTTCTCGGTATTATGGCAGGGGTTTTTATCGCACTGGGCGGTGCTACAAGCAGCACAGCGGCACACGCAGTAGAAAATGTCGGAGTGGCAAGAGCATTGGCAGGTGTGATCTTTCCGGTCGGATTGATGCTGATCGTATTCTTAGGTGGAGAACTTTTTACCGGAAACTGTCTGATCATTATGGACGTATTTGACAAACGGGTAACCTGGGCCGGACTGTTCCGTGACCTTTTCATCGTATTTTTCAGCAATTTGATCGGTGCCCTCTGCGTGGACGTACTGATCGTTTTCAGCGGAAACTTAAATTACTCCGGTGGTCTTCTCGGTGCTTATACGATCAAAGTTGCTGTCAGCAAGATCGCGATCTCACCGGTACAGGGCATCACCTCCGGTATTTTGTGTAACATTCTTGTCTGCCTTGCAGTACTGATGGCGACTTCTGCACGTGATATTGCCGGAAAGGTATGGGCGATCTTCTTCCCGATCTGTGCTTTCGTTGTAGGCGGTTTTGAACACTGCGTTGCCAATATGTTCTATATTCCTGCCGGTATCATGGCTGCCATGAACCCGGATTATGTGGCAAAAGCAAAGGACGCTTACGGACTGACCGTAGAACAGATTGCTACACTGACACCTCTGCACAGCCTGCAGAATTTTATCCCGGTTACTTTGGGAAATATGATCGGTGGTATGTTGTGCGTCGGACTTCCGCTCTACCTGATCTACAAGAAAAAATGGAATTAATTTAGAAATAAATTACTGGATTTAGAAATAGAAATGGAAAAGGAGAATCTCTCACGAAACCCTTGTGAGCAGATTCTCCTTTTCTGTTGCACGATATTGAGCAGGCTGTCATCTGCTCAATTTGTATTCATCCCTTTACAGTCCGAACAGTTTCAATAACTTCTCCATGAAATTCAATTTTTCTCCGATACAAAAGACTCCGTCATCCAGACTTACGATTCCTTCATACAGATCCGAAGTTCCTTTCGTGTGCAAATACGGACAAATCTTTCAATTTGATGGTCAAATATGGTATAATAAAATGATATCGGGGTCAAACCCCCCCGACTTTGATGCCTTTACGTTTGTGATCGATTATGTAGAGGAGAATGCATTCTTTCTCTGTAATTTTTATTATTACTCTGAATATTTTGCTCCCCGCAGTACTTACTGCTGAAAGGTTATAATGGAAAAAATCAGTATTATCGTACCAATATACAACGTTGCACCTTATTTACCGGCATGTTTGGATTCTATTATTCATCAGACTTATCTTAACCTTGAAATTATTTTAGTTGATGACGGATCAACCGATTCCAGTAATAAGATCTGCGAACAATACAAGACTGTCGATCCAAGGATTCAGGTGATCCATCAGAAAAATCAGGGAGTCTCCACTGCACGAAATGCCGGATTGGCTCTTGCCGCAGGCCATTATATTACTTTTGCAGATGCTGATGACTTGCTTGAGCCATCCCTGCTGGCTGAATGTATAAAAGCAATAGAGACCGGACAGACGGATGTACTGTATCATGGATTTAAAAAGGATGTCTGGAAAAGCGGAAAAGTTTCCTCTTCTCTCAAGGGGATTCCGTCCTTTGAAGGAGTTCTTTCTAAAAATCAGATGAAAGACTACATCCTGGCACAAAAAGGAAATCTGAACGTCAATGTATTCACCTATATTTTTACCAGAGAATTGATTGCAGATCTCCGGTTCAATCCAGATCTTCCCTATGCAGAGGATGCGGTATTCGTTATGCAGGCACTTTCAAAAGCCCAGACTTATTACTTTTCTGCAAATTGTGATTACCACTATAATGTCCGTGCCGGCTCTGCCGCATACCGCTGGCAGCCGAAACTGGTCGAATGCTACCGGAACAATTTCATGGAGACTCGTCATTTTCTGGAATCTCTGGAACTGACCTCGCAGGAGATGGAAGAGATTATGTCTCAAAAATATGTAGATGGGTATGCCTCTCTGGTCTATAACCTGTGTCTCCCTACCTGTACTCTTTCTTTAAAAGAAAAATACCGGAGTTTACAGTCTGCCAGAACGGAGTTCCGGATCGATCATTATAAACGTTTTTATAGTCTGAAAGAAGCCGGACTTTTTCAAAAAGCAAAGACATTTCTTATTTTCCGGCATTTTGAAATATTTTTAATTTTATTTGGAACACTCTATTGTAAGAAGGGATAAATCATGAAGACTGAAGAAATTGATATTGTATTGGCCTGGGTAGACGGCTCTGACCCTGTATGGCGCGAAAAGAAAAAGGAACGTATGAGACAGCAGGGATTATCCGTCAAAAGTGATGACCGGGAAGAACGCTACCGGGACTGGGATCTGATGCGTTACTGGTTCCGAAGCATTGAAAACTTTGCTCCATGGGTTCGTAAAATCCATTTTGTGACCTTTGGACATCTGCCTGAATGGCTGGATTCCAGTAATCCGAAATTACATATTGTAAACCATGAAGACTTTATTCCGGCGAAATACCTGCCTACCTTTAGCAGTCATCCCATCGAATGGAATTTCCATCGTATTGAAGGCTTATCGGAAAATTTTATCTATTTCAATGATGATATGCTCCTGTTAAAACCAGTGAAGCCGACGGATTTTTTCAAAAATGGAAAACCCGTTGATATGCTTGCACTGCAGCCCGATGTAACTAATGTGGACGACACAACTATGCCATATATCTACCTGAACAATGCCATGCTTCTGGCTAAATATTTTGACAAGCGGCAGAATATGAAAAAGCAGCCTGGGGCTTATTTTCACATTGGTTATCCTGCGATGTACTTTTTCTATAATTTTTTGGAAATCATGTTTCCACGGTTTACAGGATTTTATACCGTACATGGACCATCTCCGTTAAAAAAGAGTACTTATGAAACTCTTTGGAATCTGGAGGGAGAGTATCTGGATCAGGTATGCTCTCATCCTTTCCGTCACAGAGAAGACGTCAGTCAGTACGTTATCCGGGAATATCAGAAATTAAGCGGAAATTTTATCCCGAAAAATGTAAGAAAACTTTGCCGGTACTTTAATCTGGCAGAAACGAATCCTACTTTGACTGATACCATTATCCATCAGAAAAGTCCTGTTGTCTGTATGAATGACAGCAATCAGGAAATCCCTTATCTGAAAGTAAAGGAAGAGATTCAAAGAGCCTGTGAACAGATTTTACCGGATCGTTCTTCTTTTGAACGTTACTGAGATCACTCAGCGTTTATGCGGTGACTAAAATATTACTAAAAAATCTCCTGATTTTTCCCGTATATCTGGCAACGCAAAAATTCCCGGAAACAAACCGTTTCCGGGAATCTTCTTTTAAGAGGCGCAGACCGGATTTGAACCGGTGCATCAGGGTGTTGCAGACCCACGCCTTACCGCTTGGCTACTGCGCCTTACAGATGTTGCACCTGCAACATCTGTATTATAGCAAAATATATTTTTCAAGTCAAGATTTTCTGATCTTTTGATGTTGTCTTTTGTAACTTTTGTGCAAATGCTATTGACAAGTAAACTTGGCGTTAATATAATTAAAATATGCAAAGAGAACTTGGAATGGAGGTGCTTTTATGAAAAAAGATGAAATCTTAAACGCAAGTAGAAAAGAACATCAAAATAAAGACTTGGCGGAAATGG
>OGRP01000154.1_pt1 | contig 82527 bp, 73 predicted proteins | sample 1553531 | NCBI WGS metagenome assembly OGRP01 (sample SAMEA2580045, study PRJEB22360) | human gut metagenome | biome: human gut; feature: human-associated habitat; material: faeces | place: Denmark | collected 2008/2010 | reverse complement strand
GCAAAGATCGAGACTTAAAGATACAAAGACAACGGGTACTTTATCGGGGGCTTACACTTTATCGGGGGCTTACACTTTATCGGGGGCTTACGAAAGTTCGCATAGCCGGAAAAAGAAATATCCCCTGCCTGCAAGTGATTGTTCACTGCTGGCAGGGGATTGTTCTATGGCTATGTGTAATCTGAATATAATTTCTTCGTTTATGAGGGAATGGTATTTATTTAGGCGAGAGCAAGTTTTTTATTTACAAATTCTAATCAATATCACTAAAGCACCTAACATATATTTCTGAGATATTATTAGTCATTGGTATTTTAATTGGTGCAGGAATCTCACTAGATATAAAATCTTCTTTGTGCTTTGCGCAAATTTTTACAAAATCACATTCGCTACATTTTGGGGAACTTGGGCGCATTGGAAATTCCCCTTCTAATATTCTGTTTACTGCCCATTCTACATTGGAAACGGCAGTTTGTATAGAAATATCATCGATAGGAATCTCTACTCTATTTGGTAATTCGTTTTCATTTTCAGCTTTCAATAAATGTACTGCTCCTGTTTTAGCATTTTCATTTAAAACTACATCGGCTGCATGAGCATATAGTTGTACCTGTAAAGCCATATTTATCCAGAAAAATGGGATGTTTTGATTTTTAGGATAATCCATTGATTTAAAATCAACTACTTTTGCGTCCAAAATATTACCATTCGTATCTTCTTTTAATAATAAATCAATTGCACCAGTAATTAACGCTTTCCCTGCTTTAATTTCAAATCTTTGTTCTAAAGAGCGACTTTGTATAAAATCATTAGGATAATCATTAGCGTAATTACCCACTAATTTTTTAGAAGCTGATTTTGCTCTTTCATACGGACCCTCACCATCAGAGTTTCGAGATGGAAAGACATGTTTAAGATGGAAAACATCACTCGCTATTTCTTGTGCTTCTTCTCTTGTAGGAGCACTTTCTGGATACAGTTGATGTAGCCTGTTTATGGCTGTATGAGTTGTTAAACCATAACCAAATAATTCGGGAACTGCAGGACTAAAGCCGTAAATTTTTCTAAATCGATATTTCATTGGACACTCTAAATAGTCTTTTATTTCAGTAAAACTGGTGGGCATTGATTCCTCATCAATTCTTGCCTTTGGCTCTATTCTTTCTACGTTTTCTGGAAGTATCGTTTCATCGGTGGTAATTCCAGAATGGTTTAAATTCGTAAGACGTAGTTTGTATGGGCTTGGACGTTTTGCTCTTGCTAAACCTTCATGAATAGCTGATCCTGTTACATATAGAAAACGTTCAGAACGAGTAAGTGCAGTATAAAAGAGCCGAGCCTCACCTGCATTATTGCTTTGGTATAATCCTCTAGATAAGGCATCTTGAATTAAATTTGTTGGTAACCAACCGTTATACTTTCTATTGCTTCCTGGAAATCTTTGCTGTACAACATCTACAAGAAAAACGACTGGATATTCAAGACCTTTCATCTTATGTACTGTAGAAATTGTGACAGCATCAGGTCTGCTCATTAATTCTACTAGAGAAGTATCATATCCAGTTTCTGCAACATTTTGTAGAAAATTGAGGATTGTTTGGTAGCGATAGCTACTGTCTATGCTGACAAAAACTTTTTCAATATCCAATATTATGCCACTAAATACTCCTAAGTCTCTCATAACCTGTTCTTTGTTAGTGAATTGAGTCGTGGAAACATTGAATGCTTCTAGAAAATCATGTACTAACATTTGTGGATAAACTTTTCTTCTTGCTCCTCCTTGTGGTCTGTGTATTTGGTTATTCCAATCAGATAAAATAATTAAGAAACGGCTTAAGTTTGCATTGGGAAACACTGATAATATATTATTTTGGAAAAAAGTTGTAGCCTCAGTTCTTGAAATGCCAGGAAATCTTAATAGCTCCATTGCATCGCGTAATGTTCGTGCATACAATCTTTCAAAAACAGATCCCTCTGATTCAATTAAATATGGTATACCTGCATTCTGTAAAGCATTTGTAAAATCTCTATGATATTGGGATCTTCCTTGTACAGATCTCATCAATATGGCTATATCTGAGTATGTTAAACCTCTTTCCTCACCATTCCCTTCTACATATTTAATACCTATTAAATCGTTTATTCTAGTGGTTATCCAGTTTGCTTCTTCAATTCTAGTATTAAACCAAAAATTACCAAATTGCTGAATATTTCCATTGCTATGAGCTTGTGGACTCTTATTGATTCGTGCTGTACTCAGTTCAAGTTGGATAAATCTATCGGAAGCGGATACTATAGTTTCTGTACTTCTAAAATTAGTAGATAGAGTATGAACTGAGCAATTACGATGTCGTTGATCAAATTCTACAATATTCCTCACATCTGCACCTCTCCACCCATATATAGCTTGATCATCATCTCCTACAACAAAGACAGATTCCATTCGTTTGTAAAGCCCATTTATTAATCTTTCCTGAGAAATATTAACGTCTTGATACTCGTCAACCATTAAATGTTTTGTCTCAGATAAAGCGCTGTTAATTTCATTATTATCGCTTTCTAACGCTTCTACCGTCTTTCTAATCATTAAAGAAAAATCTATATATTGGTCAGATTCTAAACGTAAAGATATGCTTTTTAAACAGTGTCCTAAAAGGAAATCTTCCCTTTCAATCTCATCAAAATCCAACATTTCATCATTAGCTATTTTCCATGTGTTAGCTATTTCTGATATCGTAGCAAACATTTTTGCTCCTCTTGCATCTTGTAAAGATTTTAAGTCTAATTCCTGAAATCTTGATAATAAGAATAATTTTAATCGATTTTCATCTAAAACTTCATATTGTCTATATTTAGCGTTCATTTCCCCTAATAAATGTTGACAGTACGAGTGAATTGTTCCAATATACATCGCTCCTACCATTGCTACAGAAAAACCACATTTTTCCAAAGCGTCGGCTACCCTTCGTTTGATGGATTCAGCTGCTTTTTCTGTAAAAGTAAATGCAATAATACTTTCCGGTGCTACACCTTCGTAAATTAATCGAGATATTCTGAAAGCCAATGTTCTTGATTTACCGGAACCGGCGCAAGCAAGGCATAATACTTCAGGATGATTATCTATAACTGTATTATATTGATCTTCTGTTAATTCATTATGTAATATTTCTTCTATATTCATATTGCTTGTATGTTGTTAAGATGTTCTATAATATGACGCTTTAGGTTTAAAGCTTGAATTTTACTAAAATCAGGAGGTAAAGCATTACCTATCATTAAAGCCAGTTTAGTCCTTGGTATGTTTGCTGGGAATATATAATTTGGAGGAAAAGTTTGTAACAGTGAAGCTTCTCTCGCAGAAATACATCTATTCTGTTCTGGGTGTAAGAATCGTCCTTTAGAAGGGTTCAGACATCCACCAGTAATAGTTGTTGAACAGTCATCCCATCTTAATCGACCATATACATCATTAAATCCTATATTTTCTTTTTGATGGCATTTCAACTGTTGCGACTCTCCTAAATCTTTTCGACTACCTCCGTTATGTGGTATTTGACTGATGAAATATTTTATTTGGGATGTATGAGTAGGAAAGATTTTATGTAATGGATCATCTGAATTTTCAGGAAGAGGTAACTTTCCTATTGTTTGGCGTACTGTTTTTTTCTTATTGGTGGGATGAGCAATTTGGATTGGTGCTAAACGTGAACCAACTAAAACCAAACGTTTACGACTTTGAGGAACACCGTATTCTTTTACATTGACAATTCTCCAATCTGTAAAATATCCTATACTTTCAAAGGTTTGCAATGCTACTTCAAAAGATTTATCTAATGCTAAACCTGGTACATTTTCCATCATAAATGTATATGGTTTCAAATCTACAACAAATCTAACATACTCGTTTATTAGAGTATTTCTGTCATCTTTAACAGGGGTAGGCTTGTTTAGTCTTCTGATAGAACTAAAACCTTGGCATGGTGGACATCCGGCAAGGAGGTGAATCGTTTTGCCTTTGAACTGTTTTTTTACTTTTTCTGTACTTACATTGCGAATGTTATCTGTAATCACTTTAGTTCTTTTGTGATTCAATTTGTAAACAGAAGAAGCTAATTCATCTATTTCAAAAGCCATTTTTGTTTGAAATCCAGCTTTTCGCAGGCCTTGAGTTAAGCCTCCTACACCGCTAAATAGATCTATAGAGTATAATTTCATCTGTTATATGAGTTTTATTTGCAAATATAGTTATCATTTCTCTTATTTGGGCTATAGTTGCTTTTGTTTTAATTGTTTCATATTGATTTTTTTATCTTTCTCTTCTAGTAGTATATGCATTATAGTTTCAACGCATGCATTTATATCTTTTCTCATAGATTTACTCCAAAAGCGTATTACCTTCCAACCAGCATTTTCTAATACTTGGTTAACTATAATATCTCTTGTTATGTTTCGTTCAATTTTAGGCCACCAAAATTCTCTGTTAGATTTGATTTTGTATTTTTCTGTTTCCCAATCTTTGCCATGAAAAAATTCACTATCAATAAAAATTGCTATTTTATATCTCTTGAATGTTAAATCAGGTTTCCCAAAAACGGAATTGTCATTTTTTCTGTAACGTAATCCTATGTGCCAAAGTTTTTTGGCTAATAAGACTTCGTCTTTAGTGCCTTTGTTCTTGATGGCTTGCATGTTTTTACTTCGTTGCTCTTTTGTTAACTTATCCATTCTGTTATAATAAACGGTGTTTTTACAAAAATAATATCAAAAAATGAATTTGTAAAATTAGAGCGAGTTATTTTGATAATTGAATGAGTTATATTACCTTTGTATAGTAATGTTGAGATGAACGGACACCATGAAGACAATGTGAGACTGAATCAGACAAACATCAGTTACTAAAACATTACTAAGAGTAATATAGGCATTATTATAACCTTGTAAATAAGGAACTTGTGGAGAAAAGGTTCGTAATCCTGTCTCTCCGCAGAACTCCAAAGACAAAAAGGACTCAAAGTATGACAAATCCCGTAAAATCAAGGTTTTACGGGATTTTTTATTTCTCTTCTCGGACATCTATCAGTAATTTGGGTTATATAATCAGTAATCTGGATACCTATGTAATAATAATACCCGCTACTTTTGTATCGCTATAACAATTGGATTTATATGTTTCAACTAAATAATATATCGTATGAAAAGATTGGTATTGTTTATGATGGCAGTTATGCTGTTGTCTATTATTGTTAACGCACAGAAAAAAGGTGGTAAGACACTGGTAGCTTATTTCTCGGCAACGGGAACAACGGCAAGGGCTGCCAAGTTGGTGGCAGAAACTGTCGATGGGACTCTCTACGAAATACAGCCTGCGAAAAAGTACACGGCTGCTGATTTGGACTGGCACGACAAAGCTTCGCGCAGCAGTGTGGAGATGTCGGATTCCAAATCGCGTCCTGCATTGTATTCTAAATTGGGGAGTCTCGCGGAGTATGATACCATTTATATCGGTTTTCCTATTTGGTGGAATTTGGCTCCAAGAATCGTCAATACATTTATAGAAAGCGGTGATTTTGCAGGTAAAACGGTTATTCCATTCGCCACTTCGGGAAGCAGCAGTATTTCTAATGCAGAAAAGGAATTGCAGACGAATTACCCCGGCATAAACTGGGGAAAAGGCAGGCTGCTGAATGGAGCGAGCCGGGAAACTGTCAAGCAATGGATTAAGAAATGAATTTCCAACCGAAACTTAAAGAAGTAGAGATGAAGAACATGGTAAAAAACATATGTGCGGCGATGGTTATTAGCCTTTGTGCTGCAGGACATTTGTTTGCAACAGAAAATAATCCTAATAATGATAATAAATTTATGGAAGAGAATTTGAATCTGATTCAGGAGTGGGACAAGACATTTCCACAGAGTGATAAAGTAAACCATAAGAAGATAACTTTCCACAACCGTTACGGCATTACACTTGCTGCCGATTTGTATGTACCCAAGAATGTGACGGGTAAATTGCCTGCCATTGCCATCAGTGGTCCGTTTGGTGCCGTGAAGGAACAAGCTTCGGGCTTGTATGCGCAGACATTGGCAGAACGTGGATTTCTGACGATTGCTTTCGATCCATCCTATACGGGAGAAAGTAGCGGCCAGCCCCGTTATGTGGCTTCGCCGGACATCAATACGGAAGATTTCAGTGCAGCGGTCGATTATCTTTCCACCCGTGATGATGTAGATGCAGAGCGTATCGGCATTCTCGGTATTTGTGGATGGGGAGGCATGGCGCTTAATGCAGCGGCTATCGATACTCGCATCAAGGCTACAGTTACGGCAACCATGTACGACATGAGCCGGGTCAATGCTAACGGTTATTTCGATTCTATGAATGCCGATGCACGGCATGAATTGCGGCGCCAGCTTAATGCTCAGCGTACGGAGGATTATAGAAACGGTACATTTGCTCTTGGAGGAGGTGTAGTAGACCCGTTGCCTGCCGATGCTCCACAATTTGTGAAGGACTACCATGCCTATTATAAAACACCGCGCGGCTATCATAAGCGGTCACTCAACTCGAATCACGGATGGAACAAGACTTCACCGCTTTCGTTCATCAATATGCCTATCCTTTCATATAGTGATGAAATCCGTAGTGCAGTGTTGATGCTGCACGGTGAGAAGGCCCATTCACGTTATTTCAGTGAAGATGCTTTTAAAAAGTTGCAGGGTGATAATAAGGAACTGCTGATTATTCCCGGTGCAAACCATGTAGACTTGTATGACAATATAGAGGTAATTCCATTCGGCAAAATAGAGAGATTCTTCAATGAACATCTTCGATGACCGCCTTTAATGTGTTAGGAACCGGACGTACTTTTCTTTAGCCTGGTTCAGCAACTCCTCTTTCAGGCAGATGTCTTTCCGGAAAAGCGAATGCTCCGGGAAGATTTCTTTTTTCTTGGACGCCTTGTTCCAATTTCCTACTACATGCCCCTTATAGAGAAGTACCGGAAAGAACAATCCGTTGTTGGTGAAAGCTTTGGAATAGTCCTCTTTGGGTAGGACGTCCGTCCGGTCCTTGTATCCTATCAGGTATTCGTCGTAGGAGGGAAGAAGGTGCAGGTTGCCGGTCGCCTTTCCAGATGTCCGGCAGGAGTCATGGATGTACCATGTCTGGCTGTTCCATTGTTCGGACATCAGTTCCGGTTCTATCAGAGAAATAGATTGCCTTGCTTCCGTTAAAGGCAAACCGGACCACCAGGAGAAGTCTTGCAGGGTAGCGGGGGCATGGCTGCGGAAATAGGCTGTAGCCAGACGGGCCAGCGCTTCTTCTTTCGTCAGTTCGGGGGTAGGTGGAACTCTTTCGTCCAGAAGGGCATAGGTGTGTTGTCGTCCACGGCATTCTCCGCTGCACACAATACCTTCGACTTCGGCACGCGACATAAAGCGGGTCATGTGGTAGTTGTCTGCAAGCAGTCCCGAACGTTCAAAATGTTCCGCAATCTCTTGTTTCGTCAGGCTTCGCTTCCCGCTGAGGATATTCCCGAGTACGGTATGGCTTCTGTCATATTGCTGTTCCGTGATTTCCAGACCATGTCCTTTTGCATAAGAATCATTGGCGGATTTGATGCGTTGTGCAGAGAGTTTCAGCATCCAACGAATGTCTTCTGCTGCTACCAGGTGCCATGTGGGACGCATTATGTGGGTTCTCAGTATTTCCCCTTGATGCAGGGCTTTTTCCACGGCTTGAATTCCCGGTGACTTCAGCCGCATACCTACGGCCCATTTCACCATTGTATAGTCTTGTGCCTGCATGGCGCCCATCCAGGAGACCAGCTCTTTCGGGTGGCCGAAGAGTGGAGTGGACAGTTGCTGGTTCTGTAAGCGTATTTCAGGGATTCTCATGTCGGTATGGTATTCGTTTGTATCAATAGGAATCGCAAAGATAAGAAAAGCAGGTCATCGCAGGGTATATTGTGTCCGCAATTATATTCTTTTGTTTCTTTTAACAGCTACTAATATAGCTATCTTTTATTTTTGCAACGCACAAATTGGGAAAATATTCATAATTAAACAACCATAAGAACTTTTTTATGACTATGAGAACAAATTGTATTTTATTGTTAGTTATTTTGTTGGGAGCCTTTCCCTTAAATCGTGTACATGCCGATGAATCTGGAAGCATAATTCTGTACACTCCTTACACAAAAATTTCCGTGACGCCCGGAGCGTCCATTGATTACAGCATTGATTTGATTAACAACACGGACGGGGTTACAAATGCAAATCTCTCGGTCAGCGGATTGCCGGGCAGTTGGAAGCATGAAATCAAGTCAGGCGGCTGGACCCTCAGCCAGCTTTCTGTACTGCCCCAGGAAAAGAAAACGTTCAATTTGAAAGTGGAAGTTCCTCTAAAAGTAAATAAAGGAAGTTATCATTTCACAGTATTTGCCGGAGAAACCAAACTGCCGCTGGAGGTGGTCGTGGCCCAGAAAGGAACTTACCAGACCGAGTTCACTACCGACCAGCCCAATATGCAGGGCAATTCCAAGTCCACCTTTACCTTCAATGCCACTTTGAAAAACCAGACGGCCGACCAGCAGCTGTATGCGCTGATGGCCAATGCCCCCAGAGGCTGGAGTGTCGTGTTCAAGCCCAACTATAAGCAGGCCACTTCTGCCCAGGTGGAAGCGAACAGCAGCCAGAATGTGAGTATAGAGATTGTCCCTCCCGCCAATGTGGAAGCCGGTAATTACAAGATTCCGGTACGTGCGGCTACTGGTACGACTTCTGCCGACTTGGAGCTGGAAGTTGTTGTCACGGGTTCCTACGAGATGGAATTGTCCACGCCCAGAGGATTGTTGAGTACCGAAATCACAGCAGGAGATGTGAAGCGTATCGAGTTGGTGGTCCGGAATACCGGTTCTTCATTGTTGAAAGATATCCAGCTTTCTGCCAATAAGCCCGTGGACTGGGAAGTGTCTTTTGAGCCTTCGAAGATTGATATGCTGAAGGCGGGGGAAACGGCCAATGTCGTAGCTACCATGAAAGCATCCAAAAAGGCATTGCCCGGAGATTATGTGGCTACCATGACGGCCAAAACTCCTGAAGTGAATACAGACGCCCAATTCCGCATTGCCGTGAAAACCCCGATGATATGGGGATGGGTGGGCGTTTTGATAATAATCGTTGCCATAGGTGCCGTATGCTATCTGTTCCGTAAATATGGAAGGAGGTGAGCATGGACGAGCGAGTGATTGCATTGACAGACTTGACCAAGCAGTATGGGCGCTTCACTGCCGTAGACCGCATTTGCCTGACTATTCGTAAAGGGGAGATTTTCGGATTATTGGGGCCAAACGGCGCCGGCAAGTCAACTACCATCCTGATGATGCTGGGACTGACGGAACCCACTTCCGGCTCTGTGGAGATTTGCGGTATCGACTCTACCAGGCATCCTATCGAGGTAAAGCGGAAGATAGGCTATCTGCCCGAAGATGTGGGGTTTTATGATGACATGACCGGTCCGGAAAACCTTATATATACTGCGCGTCTCAATGGCATTTCGGATGCCGAAGCGAAAGTCAGGGCGCTGGAGCTGATGGAGCATGTGGGGCTTGCCGGACAGATGAAAAAGAAGACCGGGAAATATTCGCGCGGTATGCGCCAGCGATTGGGACTGGCGGACGTGCTTATCAAAAATCCGGAAATTATAATCCTGGATGAACCTACTTCGGGAATAGACCCTGCCGGTGTTCAGGAGTTCATCGAGCTCATTAGGCAGTTGAGCCGGAAGGAGGGACTGACCGTCTTGTTCTCTTCCCACCACCTGGACCAGGTGCAGAAAGTTTGCGACCGCGTGGGACTGTTCAACAGTGGGAAGCTGGTCACCTTGATTGATATGTCTGATTTGAAGGACAAGCATCAGGAATTGTCTGATATTTATAACCATTATATGGAGGAAGGAGGAGAAAGGCATGAATAAAGTCAATTATCCTTTTGGGGTAGTCGTCAACAAGGAAATATCCGACCATGTGAAAAGTTGGCGGTTCATTATCTTGATGGGAATCATTTTGCTTACGTGCATGGGCTCACTCTATACCTCGCTTACCAACATAGGTGCCGCCATCAAGCCCAATGACCCGGACGGTTCGTTCCTTTTCTTGAAGCTGTTCACAGCCTCGGATGGCACATTGCCTTCTTTTGTGCAGTTTATCAACTTTCTGGGGCCGTTGTTGGGGATTGCGCTGGGATTCGATGCTATAAATTCGGAACAGAACAAGGGGACGTTGAGCCGTATGCTGTCACAGCCTGTTCATCGTGATTGCATTATCAATGCCAAGTTCGTGGCTGCATTGATTGTGATAGGTATCATGCTGTTTGTACTGGGATTCCTCGTAATGGGCTGCGGGTTGATAGCGATAGGCATTCCTCCCACAGCAGAAGAATTTTGGAGGATTGTATTCTTTCTCATAATCAGTGTGTTCTATGTGGCATTCTGGCTGAATCTGGCCATTCTGTTTTCGCTTTGCTTCCGTCAGGCGGCCACCTCGGCATTGGCTTCGGTGGCGGTATGGTTGTTTTTCAGCGTGTTCTATACGATGATTGTCAATCTGGTTGCCAAGGCATTGAGCCCTTCGCAGCTGGCATCTCCTTATCAGATAGTCAGTTACCAGAAATTTATTCTCGGTCTGATGCGTCTGGCACCTAGCGAACTGTTCAATGAGGCGACCACAACGCTGCTGATGCCTTCCGTCAGAAGTTTGGGGCCGCTTACTATGGAGCAGGTTCAGGGGGCCATTCCCAGTCCGCTGCCATTGGGACAGAGTCTTTTGGTGGTGTGGCCTCAGCTCACCGGACTGATTGCAGCTACTGTCATCTGTTTTGCTCTTTCGTATGTCATATTTATGAGACGGGAAGTCAGATCACGGTAATGATAAGTATGTTTTATTGAGTGTTGAAAGTCCGTTCCGGCATTGGTTGCTTGAACGGACTTTTAATATTATTTGCCCGAACATTTGGTAATTCCAAAAACTTCCCTTACTTTTGCGCCCCGAACAAGGAGAGGTGCTCGAGTGGTTGAAGAGGCACGCCTGGAAAGCGTGTATACCCCTAAAGGGTATCGGGGGTTCGAATCCCCCTCTCTCCGCAACAGTTCTGAATAAGATGGAAAACTAGCGGGTAAAGGTCTACAAATCTATGATTTGTAGACCTTTTTTGCTTGTACTCCGTTTGCTTTGAAAGACTTGGAAACTATGTCTTTGTAAATTAATTATAGATAATGAAAGCTGGATGACATCTCCTTTCATAATAAGGCGATGGGATAATGCATTGCCACTGCAAAGCAAGTGCATGCTTTTTGCAGTGCTACTGCATTCAGCTTTGCAGTGGCGCTGCAACACATATGCAGTGTCACTGCAGCATATATGCAGTAGCGCTGCAACACGTTTGCAGTCACACTGCAGCAGATGTGCAGCGACGCTGACCCGGTAGGTGTGTACGGGATTGTATCATGTTTCGTTAAGAAGATATTATAAAGTATCCTTTGAATGTCGTATTTTTGTCTATCTGTAATTTAGAGTAGTCAAAGAAAACTATGAAACACACTCGTATGAAACTAAAAACAGCGGTAAAGAACCTTCATGAAGGCTGGAAATTCCGGCAGGCGAGACTGACCAATTGGTATCCGGCTACAGTTCCGGGAGTAGTCCACACGGACTTACTGCAGAACAAGATTATTGAAGACCCGTTTTTCCGGTTGAACGAACGGGGATTGCAATGGATTGACAAGGAAGACTGGGTTTATGAAACTTGCTTTACTCTTGCTGCCGACATGATGCGGAAAGAGAATATGGAGCTTGTGTTCGAGGGGCTGGATACTTACGCTGACGTTTATTTGAATGATGAATGTATACTGAAAGCGGACAATATGTTTCGCCGCTGGTCTATCCCCGTTAGGCAGTACATCAGGGAGGAGAATAATATACTGAAGGTGTACTTCCATTCGCCGGTAAAGATAGACGTCCCCAAATGGGATGCACTTCCTTACCAGTATCCGGCATCCAATGACCAGTCTGAAAACGGAGGCTTGTTCAACAAGAAGATAAGCATTTTTGCCCGTAAGGCGGGTTATCATTATGGCTGGGACTGGGGCCCACGTCTGGTTACCTCCGGCATCTGGCGTCCGGTGTATATCAGGGCTTGGAGCGATTTGAGAATCAACGATGTGTTTATCGAGCAGAAGGAAGTCGGTGCAGGCAGGGCCGTGATTGCCGGACATGTGGAGCTGGATGCCGATAAGGATATGGACGGAGTGCTGGTCACGATAACAGACGAGGCTACCGGAAGAGTGCTTGGCGAGTGGCAAGCGGATTTGAAGCGAGGCACCAATCGGGTGACCGTTGATTTCGTCCTTCACAAGCCGAAGCTGTGGTGGAGTAATGGACTGGGGGAGCCTTTCCTTTACCGTTTCCGTACGGATATCATTGCAGGCGGGGAATTGTTGGACTCTAAAACCGAAAGGGTGGGCATACGCTCTTTGAAGGTGGTGCATCAGCCGGATAAGGACGGGCATACTTTCTATATAGAGCTGAACGGGCGTCCGGTTTTTGCCAAAGGAGCCAATTACATCCCTTCGGATAACTTCCTGCCGCGCGTCACTCCCGAGAATTATAAAAGGACGATTCTCGATGCCGCCGGTGTAAACATGAATATGTTGCGTGTCTGGGGCGGAGGTATCTATGAGAACGATGTCTTCTATGATTTGTGTGATGAGCATGGAATTATGATTTGGCAGGACTTTATGTTTGCCTGCAGCATGTATCCGGCAGAAGGCGCCCTGCTCGATAATATCCATCAGGAGGCGGTGGACAATGTGAAACGTTTGCGCAATCATGCCTGCATTGCTTTGTGGTGTGGAAACAATGAATGCCAGGATGCCTGGCTGGGCTGGGGCTGGAAGTGCGAGATAGAACGGCAGAACAAGGAATATGCCGACAAGATTTGGGCACAGTACCGGCAGCAGTATCATGTCACCTTACCCGGGGTGGTCAGGGAGTATGCACCCGGAACCTTCTATTGGCCTTCTTCTCCGTTCGCATTCGAGGGAGAGATGTCCGGTACTACTGACGGGGACCGTCACTATTGGAGTGTCTGGCATGGTAAAGCACCCATTTCCGATTATGACAGCGAGAAATCCCGCTTTTTCAGCGAGTACGGCTTTCAGTCTTTTCCAGAGTTCGACTCCGTCAAGCGCTATGCTCCTTACCCCGAAGACTGGGATATACGTTCCGAGGTGATGATGTCCCATCAGCGTGGTGGCGACCATGCCAACGGGCTGATTGAGACTTACCTATTGAATGAATATAAAAAGCCGCGTGATTTCCGGGCATTCCTTTATATGAACCATGTGCTGCAGGGAGATGCCATCAAGACGGCCATCGAGTCGCACCGCCGCCAGATGCCGTATAATATGGGGACGCTTTTCTGGCAGCACAACGACTGTTGGCCCGTAGCTTCCTGGGCGAGCCGTGACTATTACGGACGCTGGAAGGCGCAGCACTATTATACTCGCAAGGTCTATGATGACATCCTGATTTCTCCGGTAGTGGAGGGGGATGATTTGAAAGTATATGCAGTGTCCGACCGCTTGGAGAATACTTCCGGCCGGCTGCAGCTCCAGGTCTGCCGGTTCGACGGCACTGTGGTTTATCACTGGGACAAATCTGTCGGCATTTCCGGTAATGACAGCCGTGTCTGTTTTTCCGCACCGCTTGCCAAGCTGCTGGAGGGGGCAGATAGAGGAACGGTATATGTCCGCGTAGACTATACGGACAAATCGGGCAGGGTGTACCATAACAACTACTGTCTGGACAAGCAGAAGAATATGAATTATCCGAAAGTGGATTTGCAGACCGAAGTCCGTTCCATTGAAGGCGGATATGAAGTGACGGTATCAACAGACAAGTTTGCCCGTGCCGTATGCTTGTCCGTTGCTGACAATGAAAGTGTATATAGCGACAATTATTTTGATGTCCAGCCGAAGAGCAGCGTGCAGGTACAGGTCAGGACGCGATTGTCTGCCGAAGCGTTCAACGCTTCGTTGAGGCTGACTTGCTTGAACAATGAATTCTGATAAGTTATGGAAAAATAAAGCGGAGCAACATATTGAAATGTCACTCCGCTTCTCATTGAGATGTTGAAAGATGTGTTTTCAGGAGATTTAGTTGTTTTCTTTTTTAATGTCTATGGTCATGAACCGTTCACCGTCATATAGACTTTTGACACGGATGTTCAGTCCTTTTTTCTCTTTCAGCTGTTCCGCTATATTGTCCAGCTTGAAGGAGGCCAGTCCGGTGCCCAGCGTGAGCTGGCTGTCATTGTAGGCATTGTGGCGGAATTCGAGATTGACGTAATCCGGTTTGTCGTTTTCGCCGGTGGATGCTTCATTGATGACCAGGTTCAGCATGTGCTTCTTGTCTTCGTTGTTGCTGTGGTAGAATTGATATTTGATGTTCAGATACTCGCCCGTAATCCATAAATCCGTGGCGTTGATGTTGTCGTCTCCGATACTGTCTGCCTTTTCGGCAGGCATGGAGTAGATGTCTTTGGTCAGAATGTTTTCGATGTGCTTTATTTGGGCATTGTATTCGTAGCCTGGAAGTTTCTCTTCCAGTTCGCGGAAGTAGATGAAAGCCCTCTGGCCGTCTATTACGGCATAGTCGTGAACATAGGTTGTGTCACTGGGATATAGTTTACTGCCTTCGTCCAGTGAGAAATAGTAGTCTTTTCCTTCGATGACCTTTACCGTACCTACGGCGAACAAAGTGTCATATTTGTCATCCCAATCGTCCAGGCATGATTGCAATACAATGGCAGTCAGGAATAAAAGCATGGATGCTGCCAATGTCATTCTCAGTTTCTTCATAAGTGGTAGGTTTTAGCTCTTTTCTGTTTAAAACTTATTTTTGTATTCAGAAAATGCGGTGAAAAGCTAAATACTGCGTAGTATACTGTTAAAGAAATGAAAGTATGATTTTCTTCTCTGCCTGATGCAGTATTTTTGCGCCGATTGCATTTATAGGGTAAACACGTGTTAAAAGAGAGAATGGAAGAACAGGAATTGGCAGAACGCTGTAGGCAAGGAGACAATCTTGCCCGCAAAGAACTGTATGAGCGCTATGCGGGACGCATGCTCAGCGTATGCCTCCGTTATGCAGGTGACCGGGAGACTGCCCAAGACCTGATGCATGACGGTTTTCTGAAACTTTTTGATTCTTTCGATAAGTTCACTTGGCGGGGAGAGGGCTCTCTGCGGGCATGGATGGAACGCGTAATGGTGAATACGGTATTGCAGTATTTGCGGAAAAATGATGTGATGAATCAGTCATCGGCTTTGGAGAATGCACCCGAAGCTTATGAGGAACCGGAAGGTTCGTCGATAGATGTCATTCCTCAAAAGGTGCTGATGCAGTTTATCAGTGAACTGCCTGCCGGCTATCGTACCGTATTCAACTTATATATTTTTGAAGAGAAATCCCATAAGGAGATTGCTCGACTATTGGGAATTAATGAAAAATCCTCTGCCTCGCAGTTGACGCGTGCTAAAGCGACTTTAGCGGCAAAAGTACGTGAGTGGATGAAAAGAAATGATTAAATGAAGGAACGTATGGAAGATGAATTGTGGTTGAAAAAGATAAAGGACAAGCTGGAAGACTATTCCGAACCGTTGCCGGTTGCCGGATGGGAGCGGTTGGAAAAGGAATTGTCCCTTTCCGGAACTCCGATAACCGGATCGCATAGGATGATGCCTTTCCGTCGCTGGGCGGTGGCTGCGGCAGCTGTGCTGCTGGTGGCAGTATCGTCCGTCAGTCTGTGGCTGTTGCAGAGTCCGGTAGGGAATGAAATGCGGCATACGTCAGTGCCTGCTTTGGCTGTGGCTCCGGATGTCTTGCCGGAACAGACGGTACCTGCTGTACGGACTAATCCCATAGAGCCTGCCTATCGGGCACATGGAAATGCATCGGCACCCAATAGGGAGGCAAGTCGCCCTTTGGTTGCACAACATATCAGAATATCGGTTGACGATGAGCGGCAGGAGGAAATGTTGCCGGTTGAAACTGCAGGTGAGGCTGTCGGTATTGGGCAGCAGGCGGAAGAGCCGGTAATGGAAGATACGGACCATGCGACCGCAATGCAGGCAGAGGAACCGGAGAGAACAAGGAAAGACCGCTATCGTCCGTCAGGCCGGGACAAACTGCATCTTCCGGAAAGAAACAGTTCTGGTAGGGATACTAAAGGATGGGCGGTTGGCTTGTCCGTAGGAAATACGGGAGGTTTTTCATTGGCGAATGAAGGGGAAGCGAATGTGATGTCGGACTACATGCCTGGAAGTCCTATTTATGGCGGTAACGTAGATTTATCCTCTACGGCCAATGGCATTGTTACTATTCCCGACGGGCAGGAACTGGTTTTTAAGGATGGTATGCCCTATCTGCAAAGACGCGAAAAGAAAATTGCGGATATAGACCATAAACAACCGCTCAGTTTCGGTGTTTCGGTGCGGAAAAACTTGGCGAAGGGTTTCTCTGTGGAAAGCGGGCTGACGTATACCTATCTTGCTTCTGACGTAAGGTATGAGGGCAGCTCGGAAAAGATAAGCCAGAAGCTGCATTATATTGGCATTCCGGTACGGGCCAACTGGAACTTTGTGGATGCAAAGAACTTTACGATGTACGTTTCGGCGGGGGGTGCCATTGAAAAATGTGTGTATGGCAAGATTGGTACTGAGAGTGAGACTGTGAAACCGGTACAGCTTTCTGTCATGGGTGCTGTCGGTGCCCAGTATAACATAAGCAATAGGGTGGGCCTGTATGTGGAACCGGGAGTATCTTATTTCTTTGATGACGGTTCGTCGATACAGACTATACGCAAGGAGAACCCGTGTAACTTTACGTTGCAGGCCGGTATACGTCTTACTTATTGATAGCAGGACAGACATGTTTTTGTCCACTTTCTTGTAGATTCAGAATTTTCTTAATAACTTTCGGCCGTGTTTCTTCGTTGGTGGATGAAGGGACACGGTTTTTTATTGATTGAGAAGAAAGAAAGTAGGTCGGGACATGCCCGGCAATATAACAAACACGTAGTAAAATAGACAAAATGAAGATTAAAAAGAAAGTAGCCTTAAGCGGGCTATTGCTTTGTTGTGCAATCACGGCAAAAGCACAAGTGTGTATTACTCCCCAGGTGGAGCAGCGTGCCAGGGAGTTGGTTTCTCAAATGACGCTGGAAGAAAAAATCGATTACATTTCCGGTCCCAAATCTTTTTATATCCGGGCTGTACCCCGGCTTGGCATACCCGAAATCAGGATGGCCGATGGTCCGCAAGGCATACGTAACAATACTCAAAGTACCTTGTATCCTTGTGGCATCTTGTCGGCTTCGACATGGAACCGTAAGTTGGCTAGAGAGCTGGGACATGGTTTGGCCCGGGATGCAAAGGCCCGTGGGGTAAGTATTCTGTTGGGGCCTGGAGTCAATATCTACCGCTCTCCTCTATGCGGGCGAAACTATGAGTATTTTGGTGAAGACCCTTATTTGACGGGCGAAACTGCTAAAGAATATATCTTGGGAGTGCAGGAAGAGGGAGTTATGGCTACGGTGAAGCATTTTGCGGCCAATAACCAGGAGTGGAGCAGACATCATGCCAGCTCAGATGTGGATGAACGCACGCTGCAGGAAATTTATTTTCCCGCGTTCCGAAAAGCTGTGCAGGAAGCAGGAGTAGGGGCGGTTATGGATAGCTATAATCCGCTGAACGGGGTACATGCCACCGAAAACAGCTGGCTGAACATTGATGTATTACGCAAGCAGTGGGGATTTAAAGGTATCCTGATGTCTGACTGGACATCTGTATATTCCGGTGTGGGAGCCGCTAATGGAGGGTTGGATTTGGAAATGCCCGTCGGTAAATTCATGACCAGGGAAATTCTTATTCCGGCAATAGAGAATGGTATCGTGAAGGAAGAGACCATTGACGCCAAAGTCCGGCATATACTCCAGACATTGATTGCTTTTGGAGCACTTGATACTCCGAGAGAAGATAAATCTATCGATAAAGACAATGCACAGTCTAAGGAAATTGCACTTGACTTGGCGAGAGAAGGAGTAGTCTTATTGAAAAATGATAACGGTACGTTGCCTTACCGGAACGGTAGAACATTGGTAATCGGGCCTAATGCCGATATTATTCCCACAGGAGGAGGAAGCGGATTTGTCACCCCTTATTCGGTAGTGTCACTCTATGACGGTATGGTTCAGTTGAAGGGCGGCAGACAGATAGAGCTGCTGTCTGACAGCATTCTTTATAAGGATATGTCCCAACAGATTTATACGGATGGCAGTTTTACGCAAAACGGTTTTAAGGGCGAATATTATAATACTCGTAATCTTACCGGAGAACTCTTTCAAGCTGCCATAGAGCCTGCCATAGACCATGCCTGGAAATACGGTGCACCGTTCGACGGCATGCCGGTAGATCAGTTTTCTGCCCGTTGGACGGGAGTTTACAAGGCTGACAAGGATGGAACTGTCAAGTTCCAGCTGGCTGGCGATGACGGATACCGTCTGTTTGTAAACGATAAGCTGATTACCGGAGATTGGGGGAACCATTCATTCAGTACCCGCAGTGCATTTATGCAGGTCAGTGCAGGGGAGATATACCGGTTGCGTATTGAATATTTTGATAATGTGGGTGAGGCGACTGTCAGTTTCCAGGCAGGAATGATGGATGAGGAGCGTTTGGCCTCTTCACTGAAGCATGCCAGGAATGTTATTGTATGTGCCGGGTTCAACAGCAGTACAGAAGGTGAAGGGTTCGACCGTCCGTTTGCATTGTCATACGGGCAGGAATATCTCATTAATAAAGTGGCTTCACTTCATGATAATGTGGCTGTGGTGGTGAATGCCGGAGGTGGAATAGATTTCCGCAATTGGGGGCAGAGTGTACAAGCTATTTTGATGGCATGGTATCCGGGGCAGGAGGGTGGAAAGGCCCTTGCCGAAATCATTACGGGCAAGCTTTCGCCAAGTGGCAAACTACCAGTCAGCATCGAGGAAAAATGGGAAGATAATCCGGTATATGGTAATTATTATGACAATCGCAATGTACCTCATAAACGGGTGCAGTATGCCGAAGGTGTTTTCGTAGGTTATAGGGGATATGACCGGAACGGAAAGCAGCCGCTCTATCCTTTCGGGTATGGACTGTCATACAGTAGTTTTGAATATAGTAATCTGAGTGTTGAGAAGACGGGGGGAAGCCGGGTTACGGTAAGCTTTGACATCAAGAATACCGGAAAGATGGATGCTGCGGAAGCGGCTCAGGTATATGTGCGGGATGTGGAATGTTCTGTTCCGCGTCCATTGAAGGAGTTGAAAGGCTACGATAAGGTTTACTTGAAGAAGGGTGAAACCAAGCGCGTTCGGATATTGCTGGATGAGGAAGCCTTTGCCTACTATGATGTGGAATCACATCGGTTTGTAGTGGAAAAGGGGACTTTTGAGATTCTGGCAGGTCCTTCTTCAGCTGATTTACCATTGAAGGCAACTGTTGTTTTATGATAAAATAAATATCAAAACAAGAATGGCAGTATGAAAAAGATAATAATACTGATGGTTTGTCTGTGGGGACTTGGTAACACCTTTACCTCGGCACAAACTACGGAGAAGGAGAAATTCATCTCAAGCTTGATGAAGCAGATGACGCTGGATGAAAAGATAGGCCAGCTTGCACAATGCACCTACCGAGGGAATTTTACCGGACCCGACGGTGGAAATATTCCTAAAGAAGAGTATGTCCGGCAAGGCAGAATAGGCTCTATGCTGAATGTGATAGGAGTAAAGGATATACGCCGTTATCAAGAGCTTGCTTTGCAATCGCGTTTGCGCATTCCTTTAATTTTCGGACTGGATGTTATCCACGGCTATCGTACCGGATTTCCGCTTCCGCTTGCCGAGGCTGCAAGTTTCGATTTGGCCATGATTGAGGAAGCTGCACGCTACAATGCTTTGGAAAGTGCCGCCGATGGTTTGAACTGGGTTTTTGCCCCGATGGTGGATATTTCGTGGGACGCACGTTGGGGACGCGTCATGGAAGGGGCCGGTGAGGACCCTTATTATGGTTCTCGGGTAGCGGAGGCGCGTGTCAGAGGCTTGCAAGGAGACGATTTGGCAGACACGACGACTGTCATGGCATGTATGAAACATTTTGCCGGATATGGTGCACCGATAGCAGGAAAGGAGTATAATAGTGTGGATATGTCAATGGGCCACTTTGCCAATTTTTATATGCCTCCCTATAAGGCGGCCATAAAGGTAGGAGCAGCTACCGTGATGAGTGCTTTCAATGATTTTAATAATATTCCTTGTACTGCCAATGATTTCTTGCTCAACCGGCTATTGAGAGAGCAGTGGGGATTTAAGGGATTTGTTGTGTCCGATTATAATTCGGTAGAGGAATTGGTGAACCACCGTTATGCTGTTGACAAGAAAGATGCCGCAGCCAAAGCGCTGAATGCTGGTCTGGACATGGAGATGGTAAGTACCTGCTACTTGACTTATCTGAAGGAGCTTGTTCAAGAAGGGAAAGTAAAGGAGAGTGTGCTTGATGATGCAGTACGGCGTATATTGGAGAAGAAATATGAGTTGGGATTGTTTGAGGACCCTTTTCGCTACTGTAATCCGGAAAGAGCGGCCAGAATACTCAATGCGCCCGAAGTCCGTAATGCTTCGCTCCGTATGGCCGAGCGTTCCGTTGTATTGCTGGAGAATAGGGAATCTGTGCTTCCGTTGACGGCACAGACGAGGAAGATAGCCTTGATAGGAGGACTCTCAAAATCCCAGTACGATATGGCAGGTGCTTGGGCTGCCACTACGGACCGGAACAAAGTGGTGACCTTATATGATGCATTGGTCCGGAAAGGACTGGAGGTGAGCTATGCTGAAGGCTATGATATGAAGAGCAATCAGTTGACCGGATTGCAGGAAGCATTACAGGCTGCTGAGGCTTCGGATGTCATTGTTGTGGCGGTAGGCGAGAGATTCGGTCAGAGTGGCGAGAAGGCTTCCAAAGTGAATATAGCCATACCCGAGGGGCAGCAGAAGCTGGTGTCGGAACTGGCAAAGACTGGAAAACCTGTCATTGCTCTTGTCATGTGTGGGCGTCCGGTAATCTTCAATGAGATAAGGGAACATGCTGATGCGGTACTGTGTACTTGGTGGCTGGGAAGTGAGGCCGGCAATGCCATATGCAATGTGTTGTGGGGAGAGTATAATCCTTCGGCTAAATTGCCCATGACATTTCCTGCACACGTAGGACAGATTCCCATTTATTATCAGAATAAGAGCACCGGCCGCCCTACCGCATTGAAACAGACCTATAAGGCATCTTATATCGATGCTTCCACTGAGCCTGCCTATCCTTTCGGATATGGGCTTTCGTACACGGATTTTGGATATTCTGATTTGAAACTGCTGCCGGGCAAGGCTGCAGGCGTCCATACGGAGGTGTCGGTAAAAGTGACTAATACCGGTAAGTGTGCAGGAGAGGAAGTAGTTCAATTGTATGTGCAGGATAAGGTAGCCTCTGTTACGCGTCCGATAAAGGAATTGAAGGGCTTCAGGAAAATTCATCTGAATGTGGGTGAAAGCAAAACTGTAGCTTTTCAGATAACTGACGATGCACTGGGATTCTATGACAATGAGATGAATTATATGGTAGAACCTGGTGATTTCGTCTTTATGGTGGGTGGCAGTAGTGATGATGTACAGCAGATTACCTATAACTTGAAAGAATAGGATTCTTACCCTATAAATGAAAAGCAAGGCTGTCTGGAATCATATCCGGACAGCCTTGCTTTTCTGTTTTAGTTGGTTATCACATTCGTGAAATACTCTTTGAACAGTTTTTCTGCCCGTTCCAGTTGTTCCGGAGTATTTTCCTTCACTTCTTTCAATTTGTAATCCCATCCCATGGCTTCGTATTTGTGAACACCCAGACGGTGATAAGGAAGTATTTCCACCCGTTGTATCTGCTGGTATTTGCCAAGACTTTCACCCAGCAGGCGGGTGTCTTCTTCCGAATCGCTGTAACCGGGGACCAGTACATAGCGCAGCCAGAAGGGGTGTTCATGTTCTTCGAGCCAGGCAGCGGTGCGGAGTGTCTGTTCGTTGCTTCGTCCCGTCAGCGTACGGTGGCGTTCGGGATTGAATTGCTTGATGTCCAGCAGCACGAGGTCAGTCAGACTAAAGAGCTCTTCCACCTTTTCATTCCAGATGCCTCCGTTACTGTCCAGACAGATATGGATGTCGTTCGCCTTCAGCTCCTTGAAAAGAGGAATCAGCGCTTCTGCTTGCAGGGTAGGCTCACCGCCGGAGAAAGTAATACCTCCTTTCTTCCCGAAGAATGCCTTTTGGCTGATAGCCATTTGCAGAATCTCTTCCGGAGTGGTGGGAGTGCCTCCTTTTACATCAATCGTATCCGGATTGGCACAATACAGACAACGGAACGGACATCCTTGCAGGAAAACGACGAGCCGGAGACCCGGCCCGTCGAATGTTCCCATACTTTCGTAGGAGTGTACATTTATCATATTACATTCTTTCGTGGAATGAACGGCTGATGACTTCCAACTGATGCTCGCGGCTCAACTTCACGAAGTTCACGGCATAGCCGGAAACGCGGATGGTGAGTTGCGGATACTTTTCAGGATGTTCCATGGCATCTTCCAGCATTTCGCGGTTCAGTACGTTTACGTTCAAATGGTGGGCACCTTTGGTGAAGTAGCCGTCCATCATGGTTACCAGGTTCTCTACACGTTCTTCCGGTGTCGGGCCCAGTGATTTGGGAACAATGGAGAACGTATTGCTGATGCCGTCCTGCGAGTCGCGGTAGCGCAATTTGGCTACGGAGCTCAAGGAAGCGATGGCACCGTTCTTGTCACGTCCGTGCATTGGGTTGGCACCCGGAGCAAAGGCAACACCTTTGGCGCGTCCGTCCGGAGTGGCACCGGTCTTCTTGCCGTACATCACGTTGGAGGTGATAGTCAGCAAGGAAAGGGTGGGACGGGCATTCTTGTAGACAGGCAGCTTTTTCAGTTCTTCGCTGAAATAGTAAACGAGGTCTACTCCCAGGTGGTCCACACGGTCGTCATTATTGCCGAAGCAGGGGAATGAGCCTTCGGTGTCGAAACCTTCGGTCAGGCCGATTTCGTTGCGGCGTGCAGTGACTTTGGCATATTTGATGGCGGACAGTGAGTCTATGGCGATGGAAAGGCCGGCAACACCGTATGCCAGATTGATGCGTGGGTCGGTATCGATGAATGCCATCTGGGCTTTCTCATAATAATACTTATCATGCATGTAGTGGATGATATTCATGGCCTCGTTGTAGACACGGGCTATTTCAGTCAGTACCTTCTTGTAGTTGGCCATAACTTCCTCAAACTTCAGTGTCTCGCCGGTCAATACGGGAATACCTTTCACCATGACAGTTCCGGTGTTTTCGCAACGGCCACCGTTGATGGCAAGCAGCAGGGCCTTGGCAAGGTTGGCACGTGCGCCGAAGAACTGGATTTGCTTGCCGATGGCTTGGTAGGATACACAGCAGGCAATGCCGTAATCGTCGCAGTTGCGCACTTCGCGCATCAGGTTGTCGTTTTCGTACTGGATGGAGCTGGTATCTACAGAAACTTTGGCGCAGAAATCCTTGAAGCCTTCCGGCAGTTCGGGACTCCACAATACGGTCAAGTTCGGTTCCGGAGAAGGACCGAGGTTGTATAGCGTCTGCAAAAAGCGGAAAGAAGTCTTGGTGACCTTCACGCGTCCGTCGTTGAAGCGTCCGCCGATGGCTTCGGTCACCCAAGTCGGGTCGCCGGCAAAGATATCATTGTACGACTGCATGCGCAGATGGCGTACCATACGTAGTTTGATGACGAACTGGTCTATCAGTTCCTGTGCAAACGTCTCGTCAATCTTGCCGTGAGCCAAATCGTATTCGATGAAAATGTCGAGGAACGAAGATACGTTACCCAGTGACATGGCTGCTCCGTCCTGCTCTTTGATGGCAGCAAGATATGCCATGTATACCCATTGCACGGCCTCTTGAGCTGATGTAGCCGGATGGCTGAGGTCGAGTCCGTAATATTCGCCCATAACCTTGATGTCCTTCAAAGCTTTGATTTGTTCTGCCACTTCTTCGCGTAGACGGATGCGTGCTTCGGTCATCGGGCCGGTGAGGTTGCGCAAGTCCTCCTGCTTGGCTTCAATCAGACGGTCGATGCCGTAGAGAGCCAATCGGCGGTAGTCGCCGATGATACGTCCGCGGGCATAGTTGTCGGGCAATCCGGTAAGGAATCCCAGTGAGCGGAAGGAACGGATTTCTTCGGTATATACATCGAATACGCCGTCGTTATGTGTTTTGCGGTAATGGGTGAAGATGTCTTTTACTTTATCGTCCACTTCCACTCCGTTTTCACGGCATGCTTTTGCTACCACGTTGATGCCTCCGAAAGGTTTGATGGATCGTTTCAACAGTTCATCAGTCTGCAAACCGACAATAAGTTCATTGTCCTTATCAATATACCCGGCTTTATGAGAAGTGATGGTAGATACGGTGGTATTGTCCAGTGAACGGACGCCATTGTTGTTCCTTTCTTCTTCGAGAGCCTTCAGACAGATGTCCCAGATACGTTTGGTACGTTCGGTAGGTCCCTGCAAGAAAGATGCATCCCCGGTATAGGGTGCGATGTTTTTACTGACGAAATCACTGACATTGATTTCTTTATTCCAAAGCCCATTGGTAAAGGTTTTGTTCAATTCCATAAAATTTGTTTTTGTTAGTAGGTTAGATAATGTTATCCTTTAGAGCGTGCAAAAATACTGAATAAATTCCGTAATTTTATAAGAGATACTTCTCTTTTTATGTTGAACAGCATAAAATAACTATTATTAGGTAGTGAATGTCCGGGGGAGTAGAGATGTTAATACTTTCTTTATATGTGGTTTATGAATTGAAACAAGAACCGAATAATAATCTGCATTATTTACAAATGATGTAGGTTTAAGGAACAGTCGTATTCTGAACCTAATTCAGTCGTATAGTGAATGCCATTCAGTCGTATACTGAATAGGGTTCAATCGTATACTGAATGTGGCTCTTTGTAAATATACTGATAGCCAGTAAGTTATAAAACTCTGTCTTGCCCTTGATAAATTTCAACAAATAGCCTAAATGCCGTTATGTTCGTTCCGTAGTGGGTATAAACAAGAATTTTGGTATAATTGCTCTGTTTTTGTGCAGAAAAGTTTGTAGAATAAAAAATGATTTGTATCTTTGCACCGCTTTAAAAGAAAAGCACTTCTGAAAAAGAAGTTTTGGAGAGGTGGCAGAGTGGTCGATTGCGGCGGTCTTGAAAACCGTTGTGCTGCGAGGCACCCGGGGTTCGAATCCCTGTCTCTCCGCTGAAACCTAAGACATTAGGTAGTCAAATTAAGACAAGTCCCGTAAAATCAACGTTTTACGGGACTTTTTCTATTTATCCGGTGGACAACCGAAAGACATTCAAATGCCCACTTCAGACAAAGTTCCGTTACAAAATCGTTACAGGAAAATCGGGAAAATCTTCTGTAACGATTTTCGATGTAAGTCCTTGATTTGTCGCTCATTGACGTTCAAATGTCTGCTTGTAACCTAATTATTAATTATTCCTTTGCAGAGGGAAGTCATTACCCCCACTGTAACGGAGCTAAATTAAAAAAGGATATGAGTAAGAGTACATTTAAGATTCTGTTCTATCTAAGAAAGAACTATCTGAACAAGGAAGGAAAAGCGGGTATTATGATTCGTCTGTCGCTTAACGGTGAAATTTCTCAATTCAGCTCAAAGCTGGATATAGAACCTGATAAATGGGATACCACATTGAGCAAGGCGAAAGGAAATACACAAAAAGCCCGCCAGTTGAATGAAACATTGGAGGACATCCGTGCTTCGCTGAAAAACCACTACCGGGATATTGAAGTGCATGAGTCATTCGTAACGGTAGAAAAAATACGCAATGCGTTTTTGGGAATAACGGCGAAACAAAGAACACTGCTGGAACTTTTCAAAAAACACAATGAGGATGCAAGAAAACTGGTCGGCATCAGCAAGACTCCTGCCACCCTCGCGAAATATGACCGCTGCTACCGGAGGCTGGAGGAATTTATGAAAGTGAAATACAATATTTCGGATATATCACTGAAGGAAATCGGGCACATGTTCATTACGGACTTCGAGAACTATCTGAGAACGGAAAGCAAATGCAATGAGAATACTACGGCAAAATTCATGCAGACGTTCAAGATGATTGTAATCATCGCCAAAAACAACGGTTGGATTTATACTGACCCGTTTTCAAATTATAAAATCAGACTGAAACGTGTGGACAGAGGTTATCTGACGGATGCGGAACTGCAAAAGATAATGAAGAAGAAGTTTCCGACTAAAAGACTGGAACAGGTACGGGACGTGTTCCTGTTCTCCTGTTATACGGGATTGTCATATGTGGACGTGAAGGAACTGAAGGCAAGCGACATCAGAATCTCGTTTGACGGGAAGCCGTGGATCATGACGCACCGTCATAAAACAGATACTCCGGTAAACGTACCGCTGCTGAAGATACCGCAGGCGATACTCCAGAAATATGAAGGTCAGCTCCCCAAAGGTCAGTTGCTGCCTGTGCTGAGCAATCAAAAACTTAATTCTTACTTAAAAGAGATTGCGGATTTGTGCGGTATAAATAAAAATATTACCTTCCATCTTGCACGTCACACATTTGCTACGACCACTACTCTGGCTAAAGGCGTGCCGATTGAAACGGTGTCGAAAATGCTGGGGCATACGAACATTGAAACGACGCAAATTTATGCCCGCATAACTAATGAGAAGATAAGAAAGGATATGGAGGTCCTTGCGGGAAAACTGGATGCCATGTTATGACCTCCATGCTGAGATTCCATATATAATGTATAAAAGCAACTATTATGGTGAGATTTGGCAATTTTGAAGTGGAATATAACCGCAATGCACCTGATAAGGTGAGCGTAAGGATAGAAACGGACGACAAGGGCGAGGTATGGTTGCCGAAATGCGACATCGCACGGGCGTATGGCGTGTTTGTACAGTCGGTAAATGCCGGACTGAAATCCCTTGCAAAAACCGGTGACTTTGATGAATACCGGGATGTGCGGGTGGAACATTTCACCTATAACGGAAAAGATTGCAGTGTGGACCTCTACAGTCTGGCAACCATCATTGCACTGGGATTCCGCATGAAGGGACTGAAATGCGAGGCATTCAGAAAGTGGGCTGCAAGACGGCTGGCAGAACCATTTGAAAAGAAGAAAAGTACGGTGATTCTCTGCATGAGCGGCGAAAAGAGAAACAGCTGGAACTGAAAGCCGCAGGATATGGCGGATATACGTGTCGGGATAGTCTCCCCTGTTCGGGAGGCTGTCCCGACACGTGTTTTATATAAGTTAAAAAATATAAAACCGTAAACGCGCTTATCCGTAAACCGATAATAATGTGTAACTTAAATCCCTCTTAAACCTGTAATTAAAGACAAAAACGGTATGGTGGAAGAATTTGACCTGCTTGAAGAGGTGGAAGTGCAGTTCTGCGATGAGGAATGCACGGAATCGGTATGGCACGGAGTGAATTACAGCGAGAGCCTGTTCTGTAGGGAGAAACCGAAATCGGAACTGACGGTAGTCATCAGAGAGGAAGGCATGATGTACTTCCTGACTGCGGACATAAAGGAGTTTGCCGGTCTGTGCCGGAAACACGGGTGGTACATCGTCTCGCACCAGCGGTTCAGCGAGGCGATGGAAATCGGCATGTGCCTGATGGAAGCCGGGAAACATGCGGGATGGTATTCGCTGGGCAGGTCGAAGGAATGGAATGCCATGATGAGGGATGTGCTGAACTTTACGTTTGAAAGGGAGAAGAAAATGGACTTCTACCCGTACGAAACGATGTTCAAGGGAGAAGTTCTTATAGACGGGTGCAGGTGTCACTACCTGCATGACTATTACCCAACGAAGATTGAAAAGACGAATGCACACCAAAAACGGGTAAGCAACCTGATATTCCGTTTTAAGGAAGGAGGACACTGTGGCGAGCTGGTCGCACGGATACTGGCACTGTGTCTGAAACATGCGGGATTCAACGGAACGAAGGAAGACACGGTACTGATACCTATACCCGCATCAACAAGGGAAAGACAGCGGAAACGCTTTCCGGTGGTATGCTACTACCTGTCGGAATGGCTGGGCATTACGGACGGTTTCAAGGCCATCTGGATAGAGGAAGACCGCGAGCAACTGAAAGGAAAGGGAAAGGATAAGGACATACTGCGGAACCTGCAATTCACACGGCGGTATATCAGAGGAAAGAATGTTGTCCTGCTGGATGATGTACTCACGACCGGGGAGAGCTTCAGGCAACTGCAACGAAAGATGAAACAACTGGGGGCATTGTCGGTTATCGGGGTGTTTCTGGGGAAGACGGTATGATGTTATACTCTAAAAATTACAATCACCGATAAATCTAAAGAAATTAATGGTTTAATTATATTTGCATTAGGAATATAAAAATTCAGAATTATGTTTATCTCGAAAGTAAGAATAAAAGGTTTTAGAAATTTCCAAGATACAAAAATAGAATTTCATGAAGGTATTAATGTTATTATAGGACATAACAATGCAGGAAAGAGTAATATTCTACATGCTATTCGATTAGTTCTTGACGGTCAATGTACAAGAAGGCTTGGAATATATGACTTTAACAGATATATAAGTTTAGAGAGTCTAAAAAAAAGTGCACCAACAATTTCAATAAGTGTAACCCTAAAAAAGAGTAGTATTGATGAACAAGCAGATGATTTAACAACTGTTCGTAATTGGCTTACGAAATTAGAAGATGATTATGAAGCCGAGTTAACATACGAATTTTTCTTACCTGAGGATAAGATAGATGCGTATAAAGAGAGTATAAGCGGTGCAGAGGATTGTAAACAGGCATGGAAAATTATTCAACGTAATTTCCTTCGATATTATGTATATCGCATTTGGGGAGGAGCATCTGATAAGCATATTGTAGCAGAAAGTGATAACTTGCAAAAATTTGATTTCCAATTCTTGAATGCAATCCGGGATGTTAGTAAAGATTTGTTTTCTGGACGAAATACCTTATTGCATGAAGTTCTTGACTTTTTTATAGACTTTGATATAAAAAAATCAGAAAAATTGACTTCTGATGAAAAAAGAGAACAAATACAAATACTTCAGGATAAATTTGATTCAGATTCATCAGAACTTTTGGAAAAACTTATAAAAAGAATGGAAAGTGGCAAATCTGAAATGCTTGATTATGCTACAGCTATAGGAGCATCTTTTAATGGAGCAACTCCAGATTTTGAAGGCTCTCTTTCTGAGACAGAAATGTTTTCCGCTTTGCAAATGATCATTAAATATACAACAGGGATAGAAATATCCGCCAATCATAATGGTTTGGGGTATAATAACCTTATATATATGTCACTTTTATTAGCTAAAATGCAGGCAAATTCAGATGGCAACTATTTGGGAAGTAACGCTAAAGTTTTTTCCATATTGGCAATAGAAGAACCTGAAGCTCATTTGCATCCAGCTATGCAATATAAGTTCTTAAAATTCTTAAAGGATAATCAGATAGCTAAAAAGAAAGCAAGACAAATATTTGTAACATCCCATTCAACACAAATAACAGCAGCTGTTTCTCTTGATGATATAATTTGCTTATATAGTAAACACATAGGAGATAATCAAGTAGGTTATCCGGGTAGAGTATTTACGGATTCAGAAGAGGATCAAGATTCTAAAGCTTATGTTCAGCGATTCTTGGATGCTACTAAAAGTGATATGCTTTTTGCACAAAAGGTTATTATGGTAGAGGGAATAGCAGAGGAATTGTTATTACCTACATTGGCGAAATATTCAGGTTTTGACTTGACAGATCATCATATTGCTGTTATAAATGTTGGAGGAAGATATTTTTCTCATTTTCTTAAATTATTTGATATGGATAAATCAGATTATGCCATTCCTAAAAAAATAGTTTGTATTACAGACCGTGATCCAGTCAGAAAATCTAAAACTGCTAAAAACTCCCAATTTACTACCTGTTATCCATTTGAATATGAAATGGAAATGGATTTATATGATTATAAAAAACATGGTATTGATGAAGAAAATTTATATAAAGACAATCCTAATATTCATTTTTTTAGCCAAGATATAGAAAAAGGGAAAACATTAGAATATGATTTGATGCTTCACAATATAAATTCTGATTTATTGTATACTAAATCAGTAAGCAATATTGAAGAGATGAAAAAAATGCGTAGTCTTGAATTGGATGAAGCAATAGACGCATTAAGAAATGGAAATTTCAAAACAAGAATGAAAGAATCACTTTCAAAATCAGAATGGGAAATAGAAGATAAAAAGAAAGCACTTATGGCATCACGTTATTTATTTTCTGTAGATAAAGGAGGAAATGCTTTAGAATTATGTGTTGCTTTAGAGAAAAATTATATGTTACCTGCCGGCAAAAAAGAAGATTTTATTGTTCCACCATACATAGAAAAAGCATTAGAATGGCTATTTGCATAACATCAGATACAATTATACCAGAAAATACTTGTTTTAGAATTTTTGCTGGTCCAGGTGCAGGTAAGACATATTGGCTTGTTAAGCATATTCAGAATGTTTTAAGGAATTCAAAGCACTTAAATAAGACAAGCAAAATAGCGTGTATAACATATACAAATGTAGGGGCAGAGACTGTGATTAGTCGCCTTGCGATGTCTGGTAAAAGGGTGATAGTATCAACTATCCATAGTTTTTTATATAATTATATTGTTAAGCCATATATATCTTTTATAGCAAAAGATGAAAGTTTTGCAGTAGATTTATTAAAAGGGGATGACGATCGTCTTTTAATAGATTATCCGACAATAGAACTTATTAAACAAAAGACCAATCAACAATGGGTATCAAATGATGTAATAATAAAATGTATTCAGTGGTCTAAATGGCAACTAATAGATGGTGATTTAGTATGTAGAACTAAATTCCCTATTAAGTATAAAGGTTATCCTATAAAAAATGAGACAAGTATTGCTTATAAAAAAATAGCCTGGGGAAAGGGTATCTTGCATTATGATGATATTCTTTATTTTAGTTATAAGCTAATAAAAAAATATCCGTTTATTCTCCATGTAATATCAAGAGAATTTCCTTACTTTTTTATAGACGAGTTTCAAGATACTAATCCCATACAAACAGAGATTATAAAAGAAATAGCAGCCAATGGTACTATTACTGGAGTTATTGGTGATAAAGCACAATCTATATACGGCTTTCTTGGAGCAGATGTCACACAATTTGAGAAATTTAATATTCCAAACTTACAAGATTACGAACTTAAAGGGAATCATAGGAGTACATATAATATTATAAAATTACTAAATGTTCTTCGACCAGACTTTCAGCAAAAATGCTTGACAGAAAATGAGGGTAATATCCCTATGTTGATTGTAGGAGATAAAATAACTTGTTACAATGAATGTAGAAAAATTTTAGGTGATGTAGAGATTCATACTTTGGCTTTCAAAAATACAGATTCTAATCTTATGAAACGATTAGAAAATATAGAGGTAGAGGATAGTAAATTGATAGACAATATACCCGATTCTGATTATAATAGAAGAGAATGTATCAGATTATTTATAAAAGCTATAGAGTGTGCAAAGGATTGCTCCTATAAAGAGTCTTTTGCTCTAATGGAAAGGTTGGGATATGACTCATGTGATTCTATAAAAATTATTAAGGATTTGTTGGATGGTTATGAAACATATAACAACAACTCACTTCTTTATTTTTTTAATTATATCAATACTCGATTTGCCTTAAATCTATCTCGTTTATCTAAAGGTAAAGCTAAATCTTTTTATGAAAGTCATACATATCAAGAATTAGCTATATGTGTAAATAATCCTTCTGATATAGGATTTCATAGAACCATTCATAAATCTAAAGGAGATGAGTTTGATAATGTTTTTTTGATTATACCTGAAGAAAATATATTGAAGTTCTTTCTATCTCCTAATCTGATAGAAGATGAAAGTCAACGTGTTTATTATGTAGCAATGAGTAGAGCTAAGCAAAATCTTTTTATATCGGTACCTTCTCTTTCATTAGAATTGGAGGAAGAACTGAGAAAGCATAAAATTCCTATAGATATAAAAAGATTGTAATATGTAAATTAGAACTTATTATTTTATCAGGCGGCTTCATCCGTGCTTCAGTGCCGGATGGAGCCGTTTTTTTGTGCCCGTATGTGGGGAAAACGGGGATTACGGAAGAAAAATAAGGAAAATCATTCCCTACTATGGAAATACTATGGATTGTGCCTGCGTGGAGTTGCGCACCTTTGCAGCGTAACCAATACGGAAGGATATGGAAATAATAACGATGGACAATGAGGTCGTGAAGACGATGATGGAGAAGATAGACCGCATAGCGGACTATGTTTTCAAGAAAGACAACGTGCCGAAGGAGGAAGCGGAAATCCTGCTGACGAGCGAGGAGGCGGCGGACCTGCTGAAAATCAGCACGAGGACACTGCAACGGATGCGAAAGGACAAGACTATTCCCTACATGATGGTGAGAAGCAAATGCCGGTACAGACTGACGGATCTGGAGGAATGCGTGAGACGGAAAATCGTACACTGCAATCCCAAGACGCTGGAGGAGTTCAAGCATAACTACCTGATGACAAGAAAGGAGGCGGATGATGGAAGGGATTGGTAAGGAAATGTTCGAGGAATGGATGAAGCGCCTCATGGAACGGATTGACCGGCTGGACAGCATCATATCGGTGCTGATAAACAAGGAAGCGGCGGGCGTGAAGTATATGGATGGAGAACGGCTGTATGACAATCAGGACCTGTGCGAGATGCTGAGAACGAGCAAACGGTCGCTACAGCGGTTCCGCAGCGAATACGGACTGCGCTACCAGAAAATCAGCCGCAAGACCTACTACAAGGAATCGGACGTGCTGGAGTTTATCAGCCGGAACATGGAAGAGGTGACGCTGGACGGCAAAAAGGTGCTGAAAGTGAAGGAAGGAACGGGGAAGAAAGCTCCGGGCAAAACGGCGAAAGGGAAAAAAGGAGGCAGAAGGAATACCGGGTCTGCAAACGCACGTGAAACGGAGGCGAAAAGAGAAACCGGAAGTGGATGGTGAACCGGATGTAAACGGGAAACTGAGGGTGAGCCTGATGCGAACCGGGACTGAAAGGTGAACGGGAAACCGGAACGAAAAGATAAACAGACCTGCACGGGAATACCGGCGGGACTATCATCAAACAATAAAAAAATCAATCAATGGAACAGAAAAAGAAAAAGCAAGAGGATGTACTGGTCGTCCGCGACGAGAAGACGGGCGAAATCAGTGTGGTTGCCGGACTGGATGCCAGGGGCTATCCCAAGAGGGCACAGGCAAAGGCGGAACACTCGCAGGAGTTTTTGCGCTTTGACCGCCACGGGGATGCGATAGACAATTTCATGAGAAATTTCTACCGCCAGTGTAAGGAGCCGACGCGATTCGGTTTCTACAGGGTGGCAGCGGATACGGTGGAAGCTCTGCTTCCGGTTATCAAGGACCTGCTGAAAGACCCTGTGGCGAACGCTGACCTGCTCGCACCGCACAAAGTGGATACATCGGCGTACCAGCAGGCTGAGGAACAGCAGGCTACTGAGGAGGCGAAAAAAGAAAATTCCGAAACGGAGGCTGAAGAACAGCAGGTTGCGGAGGAGGTGAAAAGAGAAAATGCCGAAACGGAGACTGAGGAACAGCAGACTACGGAGGAGGTGAAAAGAGAAAATGCCGAAACGGAGACTGAGGGACAGCAGACTACGGAAGAGGTGAAAAAGGAAAATGCCGAGACGGAGACTGAGGAACAGCAGGCTGCGGAGGAGGTGAAAAGAGAAAATGCCGAAACGGAGGCTGAGGAACAGCAGGCTGCGGAGGAGGTGAAAAAAGAAAATACGGAAGAAAACAATGTGGAACAGAAAACGGACGAGAAAATGGAAGAAATGAAACAGAAAAATCAGGAACAGCAGCCGCAGGCGGCGGAAACGCAGACGGCACAGGGACAGCAGCCCGCACAGGAAGGGCAAGCGCAGGCAAAACCGGAGAAACCGAACCTGATTGCGGACAGCGATGTGGACTGGAAGGAACTGGAGCAGTTCGGTGTGAAAAAGGAAAACCTGTCTGAAAAGGACATGAAAGCCCTGATGAACTACGGGAAGACAAGGCTGGTGACGGTGGAACCGGTGCTGGGCGGAGAACGCTACGAGCTGCAAGCCCGACTTTCGTTACAGAAAGCGGAAGACGGAAAGCTGAAACTTACCCCCCACTTCGTACGCCATGAGCCGAGACTCGACGTGCCATACAACGGCTATACATTCACGGACGAGGACAAGCAGGCACTGAAACAGACGGGCAATCTGGGCAAGCTGGTGAACGTTGCCGATACGAAGACCGGAGAGATGCGCCTGGCGTACGTCAGCATCGACCGACTGACAAATGAGATTGTGGACGTACCGACGAACAAGGTGCGCATCCCGAACCGGATCGGACTGACGGAACTGTCGAAGGCGGAACAGGAAATCCTGCGTGCGGGGCTGGCACTGCCCAAGGAGGTGACACTGAAGGGCGGGCGCAAGTTCGAGGCCATGCTGCAGGTGAACGCTGACAAGCGCGACGTGGAGTTTGTGCCGGAGCATCTGTGGCAAGGACAGTCGCAACGACGCGGAAACGGACAGGAGAAAAAACAGAAAAGCCCGGAAGCCCCGGATGCTACCGGACAGCAGCAGAAGGAAGACGGGAATCAGGAGAACGGACAGCGGCGCAACCGCTCGTGGACGAACGAGGACGGAAGCATACGTCCGATAGGCAAATGGAAGGATGACAAATTTACGGAACAGCAGAAGGCGGACTATGTGGCGGGCAAGGTTGTGGTGCTCGCCAACGCGAAGGATGACAAGGGACAGCCCTGCACAAAATACCTGAAGTTCGACCGTGAGAAAGGCAGACCGCTGACCTATTCGGAAAACCCTGACCTGGCACAGACCGTTGCCCCGTCGAACGAGAGCCGCACACAGCTTGCGGTGAACAACGAGGGCAAGACGAACGAGGCAACCAGACATGTGAAGGAGCCGCTTCAGCAGGGACAGACCGCACCGAAGGACGACACCCAGAAACAACAGCAGGAAAAACCGAAGAAAAGCAAAGGCATGAAGGTATCCTGAGTGCCACCACTAAATCCATTACAAGAGAATAAACAACGGATTGAAACGGGGCCTCATGCGCCATGTACCGCATATCCCACGGATAACCGGCGTACCCCGTTCCACTCCACAAGGAACAAAAGTATCAATGATTAAAACAGAGAATGTATGATTACCATATTGGCAGAAAAACCGAGTGTGGCGCGTGAGATAGCACGCATCGCCGGAGCAACAAGAAAGGAAGAAGGATTTTATACAGGAAACGGCTATCATGTGACATGGGCACTGGGACATCTGGTACAACCTGCCCTGCCTGAGGGCTACGGCTTCAAGGGATTCAGCAGGGACAGCCTGCCGGTGATACCGGAGGAGTTCATGCTGATACCCCGCCAGGTAAAGACGGACAAGGGCTACAAGGCGGACGCGGCAGCGGTGAAACAGATAAAAGTGATTACGAAACTGTGGAACGAGAGCGACGGCATAATAGTGGCAACGGACTGCGCACGCGAAGGGGAACTGATATTCAGATACCTGTATGCCTATACGGGCTGTACGCTGCCCTTCCGCCGCCTGTGGATAAGCTCGCTTACGGATACCGCCATCCGCAAGGGATTGAAGGAACTGAAGGACGGGCATGAATATGACGACCTGTATCTGGCGGCAAAGGCACGCAGCGAGGCGGACTGGCTGGTGGGCATCAACGGCACGCAGGCACTGACCGTAGCCGCCGGACGGGGCACGTATTCGGTAGGACGCGTGCAGACTCCCACGCTGGGTATGGTCTGCAAGAGGTACTGGGAGAACAGACGCTTTACACCGGAACCGGTACACCAGCTGCATTTCTCGGTGACACCGGCGGGTACGGATACGGTAGTGAAGTTCTCCTCGGTAAAGAAATGGCAGGACAAGGAAGAGGCGGCTGCATCATACAATAAGGTAAAGGCGAAGATGTGCGCCACCGTCACCAAGGTGGAAAAGAAGGAGAAGGTGGAGAACCCGCCGCTGCTGTACGACCTGACCACACTGCAGAAGGAGGCGAACACGAAACACGGATTCACGGCGGAACAGACGCTGGAGCTGGTACAGAAGCTCTATGAAGCGAAGCTCGTCACCTATCCGAGAACATCGAGCCGCCATATTCCGGAAGATGTGTTTGCTGAAATACCGCTGCTGTTTGAACGGCTGGCAGGACACTCCGCCCTTGCGGAGAAAATCAGGGAACTGGGAGAACTGAACCGCCGTTGTGTGGATGCCTCGAAAGTGACTGACCACCATGCCCTGCTGGTGACACCCAACCGCCCGCTTGCCCTGTACAAGAACGAGCAGATCATCTACGACATGATTGCCGGACGCATGGTAGAGGCATTTTCGGAGGAATGTGTGAAGGATACGGCTACCGTAGTAGCGGAGGTGGTGCCGGACGCAGGCGAAAGATGCGAGAGCCTGACATTTGAGGCGAAAGGCTGCATCGTGCGCAAGGCAGGCTGGCGCGGCGTGTACGGAGAGTACGGCGAGGACAGCGGGAATACGGCATTGCCGGACTGGGCGGAAGGCGACACACTGGTGATGGCAGGATGCTCGATGAGTTCGGGCATGACCAGACCGAAACCGCTGCATACGGAAAGTTCGCTGCTGGCAGCGATGGAGACCGCCGGACGCGACGATGTGGAGGATGAGGAGGCACGCCAGGCCCTGAAGGACTGCGGTATCGGCACACCTGCCACACGTGCCGCAATCATCGAAACGCTGCTCAGAAGGGAATACATGGTGCGTGTGAAGAAATCGCTGGTGCCGACGGAGAAAGGGCTTGCCCTGTATTCCATTGTCAAGGAAATGGACATTGCCAATGTGGAGATGACCGGACGCTGGGAAGCGGAACTGGCAAAAATAGAACAGGGAAAGACACCGCATGAGGCTTTTATGAGGGACATAGAAAGCTATACCCGCAAGATTACCACGGACCTGCTTGCGTGTGACCGCATTTTCGGGCACAAGGCATCGGGCTGTACCTGCCCCAAATGCGGCACGGGCACGATGCAGTTCTACGGCAAGGTTGTGCGCTGCGACAATCCGGAGTGCCTGCTGCTCGTGTTCCGCCAGATAGCGGGCAAGACACTTACCGATGAGGAAATGACCGGTCTGCTGACGGAAGGAAAGACGGCGATGCTCGGCGGGTTCAAGAGCAAGCAGGGCAAGCCCTTCAGCGCTGCGGTGACTTTTGATGCGGAGTTCAACACGAAGCTGGTGTTTGCGGAGAACAAAGGCGAAAGAAAAGGTACGAAAACAAAAGGAAGAAGAAAATAATGAGTAATTTTGCCACTGATTCATGTCATAATCTGTTTCAACCTGGTTGTACTTTTTATTTACATGGATTTAGTGGTGACTGATTGTCGGCTGCACTCGGCATAGTTCTGACAAGTCCGACTCTGCCCTCATTTGCACGACAATTAGTGGTGGCACCCGGAGGGATACCGGGTGCCTTTTTCCTTTTCATTTCCATAATCATTTATCCACTAAATCCATCATAAAATGAAACAGAACAAGAAAACCGCTCCGGCGGAGCTGTCCTACTACGGGCTGTATCTGCTGGACTATCTGAGAAAATATCATCCGGACAAAGTATCAGACACCCCATTCATTACTGGAAGGGAGGAAGCCGCCTCGGAAACATTCGAGAAGGAAAGGGCGGCGGGAAGTACGGTGGAAGCCGCACAGGAGGAGGCCATGCGCGTCCTGCTCGAAGGGTTGCACTTCTCCCCCTACGCACTGCTGCTTGAGGTGGTGGAAAACGAGTTTTCCGAAGAGGTGCAGGAACAGGAACGCGAGGCGTTCTGCCGGGAGATATTCCCGCACCTGAAAAAACTGTTTGCCGGCTATCCCACAACGGACGACACATTCGCCCTGTCGCCCGAACACGACCTGCTCTATACGGAGCTGACGGGTGCGATAATGCTTTATCTGGAGGCTTATGGCGTTTAACAAGAAGCAGAAGCTCAGGGAAAACATCGAGGCGATACGGACGGCATTCACACTGGAGAAGGAACAGCGTACGCCCACCGCACGGGAACGGGCGCTGCTGGAGAGGTACTGCGGCTTCGGGGGACTGAAGTGCATACTGAATCCCGCCAGGGAACTGACGGATGCCGTACACTGGGCGAAATCAGACCTCGAACTGTTTGCCCCGACGGTGGAGCTGCACCGTCTGATACGGGAGAACAGCCGGGACGAAACGGAGTACAGGCGGTATGTGGACTCGCTGAAGGCATCGGTGCTGACGGCATTCTATACGCCGCAGGCCATTGCGGACACCATAGCGGACGTGCTGCACGACCGCAAGGTACGCCCAAGGCTGGTGCTGGAGCCGTCGGCGGGTATGGGCGCGTTCATCAGCCCGGTATTGTCGAACAATCCGCAGGCGGAGGTGATGGCATTTGAGAAAGACCTGCTGACGGGCAAGATGCTCGGACACCTGTACCCGCAGCAGAAGATACGCACGGAGGGTTTCGAGAAAATAGAAAAGCCGTTTCTGAACCATTTTGACCTTGCCATCTCCAATATTCCTTTCGGGGATTTCGGAGTGTTTGATGCGGAGTTCAGCCGCAGCGCATCCTTCGGCAGACGTTCGGCACAGAAAGCCATCCATGACTATTTCTTTCTGAAAGGTCTGGATGCGGTGCGTGACGGCGGCATCGTGGCGTTCGTCACCTCGCAGGGGGTACTGAACAGTTCGAGGGTTTCCGTCAGGAACGAGATGTTCAGCAAGGCGAATCTGGTATCGGCAATACGACTGCCCAACAACCTGTTTACCGACAATGCGGGCACGGAAGCCGGCAGCGACCTGATCATCCTGCAAAAAGACCTGCAAAAGAAGGGACTGACACAGGAGGAACGGGTTCTGACCATCATACAGACGGAACATAACGGCGGACTGACAGACAACGCCTATTTCGCCTACCACACGGAACGCATCATACATACCGATGCGAAGAGGGGCACCGACCCGTACGGAAAACCGGCGATGGTATATACGCACAGCGGAGGTGTGGAGGGTATTGCCATGGACCTGTACAGGATGCTGTCGGAAGACCTGTCGGCACGGCTGGACATGGAACGCTACAACGGCATGGGGCATGAAAGAGAGGATGTGCGGCAGAACATTGCCGTACAGACCGAGGGTATTGAGGTGAAAAGAGAAAACTCCGCTTCGGCTGCGAGAGAACTGGAGGGGATGAAAAGAGAAAATACCCATCCGGTTGAGGGTGAACGGGCGGAGGTGAAAAGAGAGAACTCCGCTTCGGCTGCGGGTGAGCTGGAGGAGATGAAAAGAGAAAATACCCATCCGGTTGAGGGTGAACGGACGGAGGTGAAAAGAGAAAACTCCACCTCTGTTGCTGGTATAGCGGACGGGACAAAACGGGAAGAAAACAGTGTGCAGCCGAAAGTGCAAGTGATGACCGGCATGTCGCAGGAAGCGCAAAGCAGGCAGACGGGAGGAACGGTAATGGACCTGTATGACCTGTTCGGCTATACGCAGGAGGAAAGACGGATGGCTGAACAGGGTCTGAAGCCGGACAGGAAGAAAGGCGGAAAGTACAAAGGGAAGAAACCCGTGCAGCCGACACTGTTCTCCCTGCCAGTGGAGAATACGGAAAGGACAACGGACAAGGAAAATGCAGAGGCAGTTGCCGGCATCACCCCGGAAGAGGCACGCGAAATGGACGAAATCATACGCGGCGGAACGGATGCGCCGACGGCTGCCGAAACGGAGGCGGCTGTCCCGACAACGGAAAAGACGGACCCCGGCACCGCAACGGAAGAATCCTATGACCCGGAAGATGAAGTGTACCGCAGTCTGGACTGGGAAACGAACCCGCCCATCAACGGATTCTATGAAATGATGATGGACCTCACGCCGGAACGACGTGCGGAGCTGCGCCGGCTGGGAAAGACGAAGATGGAAGCCAACACCGCCAGACAAGCGGCCGGAACAACGGAGGCGAAAAGAGAAAAAACCGATGCGGGGAAAACGGCGGAAACGCAGGATACGACTGCTACGGTAGTCTATCCGGTGGAAAACGGATTCGAGGCGGAAAGGAAGCGCCGGATTGCGGAGGTGGAAGAAGCCATGCGCCGTGAGGAAGCCGCCCTGACACCGGAAGAGCGGCAGCGCAAACGGGAGGAGGAAATGATGCCACGCCCGTTCAAGGGCATACTGGAGCCGCACCTGAAGGACGGCTCGCTGGCATGGGAATACACGGCAGGCGTACGATTCAAGGTGGGCGTGCTGAAGGATGTCACCCGCTACGGCGCCACATTCCAGCCGCTGGACATGGACGGGATGCAGGCACAGAAGGCACAGCTATACATAGACCTGCGCAACACCTACGAGCGGCTCTATGCCTACGAAGCGGAGAAGCAAGAGGAGAACGAAATGCTGCGCCGCCACTTGAACACCTACTATGACGAGTTCGTGATGCGTTACGGCTGCCTGAACGCCAGACAGAACGTGAAGCTGCTGATGATGGACGCTTCGGGGCGCAACATGCTGGCACTGGAACGCAGCGAGGGCGGCACGATGGTGAAGGCGGATATATTCGACCGCCCCGTTTCCTTTTCGCAGGAAACGGCAGTCGCCGCAGAATCGCCGGAGGAAGCCCTGTCCGCCTCGCTGAACCTGTATGGCGGAGTAAACCTGCCCTACATGGAATCCATCTGCGACATGCCGCAGGCGGACATGCTGGAAGCGCTGAAAGGACGAGTGTTCTACAACCCGCTGGCAGAGGGCTACGAGATAGCCGACCGCTTCATAGCCGGAAACGTGGTACAGAAGGCCGCCGATGTGGAGGAATGGATAAGCGGACACGGGGAGCACGGGATGCTGCCGCAGGCAAGGGAGTCGCTGGAAGCGCTGAAGGAAGCCATGCCGGAACAGATCCCGTTTGAGGAACTAGACTTCAATTTCGGGGAACGATGGATACCCACGGGCGTGTATGCCGCCTACATGAGCCGTCTGTTTGACACGGACGTGCGGATAAGCTACTCGGAGAGCCTTGACGAGTATTCGGTGGCGTGCGGCCACAGGACGATGAAAATCACCGACGAGTTTCTGGTGAAGGGGTACTACCGCCACTATGACGGGATGCACCTGCTGAAACACGCCCTGCACAACACCTGCCCCGACATGATGAAGAAGGTTGGCGAGGACGAGAACGGGAACGACATAAAGGTGCGGGACAGCGAGGGCATACAGCTGGCGAACGCGAAGATTGACGAAATCAGAAACGGATTTACGGAATGGCTGGAAGAGCAGTCGCCGGAGTTCAAGAAACGGCTGACGGACATGTACAACAACAAGTTCAACTGCTTCGTGCGACCGAAATATGACGGCTCGCACCAGAAATTTCCGGAACTGAACCTGAAAGGACTGGGAATCACAGACCTGTACCCCAGCCAGAAGGACTGCATCTGGATGCTGAAACAGAACGGCGGAGGAATAGCCGACCACGAGGTGGGAACCGGCAAGACGCTGATCATGTGCGTGGCAGCGCACGAGATGAAGCGTCTGGGGCTGGTACACAAGCCGATGATTATCGGGCTGAAGGCAAATGTAAGGGAGATAGCCGAATGCTACCGCACGGCATACCCCAACGCAAGAGTGCTGTATGCCTCGGAAAAGGATTTTGCCGCATCCGGCAGGGTGCGCTTCTTCAACGACATACGGAACAACGACTGGGACTGCATCATCATGAGCCACGACCAGTTCGGAAAGATACCGCAGTCGCCGGAACTGCAGCAGCGTATATTGCAGGCGGAGCTGGATACAGTGGAGGAAAATCTGGAAGTGCTGCGCTCGCAGGGCAAGGACGTGTCGCGTGCGATGCTGAAGGGACTGGAGAAACGCAAGTTCAACCTGCAGGCCAAGCTGGAGAAGGTGGAACACGCGATAAAGTCGAGGACGGACGATGTGGTGGATTTCAGGCAGATGGGCATCGACCATATCTTCGTGGACGAGTCGCACCAGTTCAAGAACCTGACGTTCAACACAAGGCATGACCGTGTGGCGGGGCTGGGAAACTCGGAAGGCAGCCAGAAGGCACTGAACCTGCTGTTTGCCATCCGCACCATTCAGGAGCGGACGGGAAAGGATCTGGGAGCGACGTTCCTGTCGGGCACGACCATCAGCAACTCGCTGACGGAGCTGTACCTGCTTTTCAAGTACCTGCGCCCGAAGGAGCTGGAAAGGCAGGACATACGATGCTTTGACGCATGGGCGGCAATCTTCGCCAAGAAGACGACGGATTTCGAGTTCAATGTGACGAACAACATCGTGCAGAAGGAACGCTTCCGCTACTTCATCAAGGTGCCGGAGCTGGCGGCGTTCTACAACGAGATAACGGACTACCGCACGGCGGAGGATGTGGGTGTGGACCGTCCGCACAAGAACGAGATACTGCACAACATACCTCCCACACCCGACCAGGAACATTTCATAAAACGGCTGATGGAATTTGCCAAGACGGGTGACGCCACGCTGCTGGGGCGCGGAAAGCTGTCGGAAACGGAGGAAAAGGCGAAGATGCTCATCGCCACGGACTACGCAAGGAAGATGGCACTGGACATGCGCATGATAGACCCGGCGTATGAAGACCACCCGGACAACAAAGCGAGCCACTGCGCAAGGATGATAGCGGAATACTACCGCAGGTATGATGCTCAGAAAGGAACGCAGTTCGTGTTTTCGGACCTGGGGACGTACCAGTCGGGCGGGTGGAGCGTATATACCGAGATAAAGCGCAAGCTGGTGGAAGACCACGGCATACCGGCACACGAGATACGCTTCATACAGGAATGCAAGAGCGAGAAGTCAAGGAAAGCGGTGATCGAAGCGATGAACGAGGGATATGTGCGTGTGCTGTTCGGCTCGACCTCGATGCTCGGCACGGGCGTGAACGCCCAGCGCAGGGCGGTGGCCATCCACCACCTGGACACGCCGTGGCGTCCGTCCGACCTCGCCCAGCGTGACGGGCGGGCGGTGAGAAAAGGCAACGAGATAGCGAAGCTGTACGCCGACAACCGGGTGGATGTCATCATCTATGCGGTGGAAAAATCACTGGACTCGTACAAGTTCAACCTGCTGCACTGCAAGCAGACGTTCATCAGTCAGCTGAAGAGCGGCGCGATGGGCGCGAGAACCATAGACGAGGGAGCGATGGACGAGAAGTCGGGCATGAATTTTTCGGAATACATGGCGATACTGTCGGGAAACACCGACCTGCTGGACAAGGCGAAGCTGGAGAAGAAGATTGCCTCGCTGGAGGGTGAACGCAAGTCCTTCAGCAAGGGCAAGCGCGAGTCCGAACTGAAACTGGAGGGCAAAAGCGGAGAACTGAGGAACAACCAGGCCACCATAGCCGCCATGACGGAGGACTGGGAGAAGTTCACCGCTGCCGCCCGGACAGACCAGGAAGGCAACCGGCTGAACCTGCTCAGGATTGACGGGCTGGATTCCACCGACGAGAAGACCATCGGCAAGCGCCTGCAGGAGATAGCCAGGAATGCCACGACAGGCGGACAGTACAAGCGAGTGGGCGAACTGTACGGCTTCCCCATCGAGGTGGTCAGCGAAAGGACACTCAAAGACGGGCTGGAGTTCTGCGACAACCGTTTTGTGGTGGCAGGCAACTACATGTACAGCTACAACAACGGGCATCTGGCAATGGCTGACACACACGCCGCCGCCATGAATTTTCTGAACGCACTGGAGAAGATACCGGGTATCATCGACCAATACAGGAAGAAGAACGAGGTGCTGGAGCGGGAAATCCCGCAGTTGCAGGAGATAGCCGGAAAGACATGGAAGAAGGAGGACGAGCTGAAACAGCTTAAATCAGAACTCGCTGCACTGGACCGCAAGATACAGCTGGAGCTGGCTCCGCCGACGCCGGAAAGCACGGAAGAGAACCGGCAAGGCAGCGAGAAGAAACAGACGGAACAGCAGCCGGAAAGCCCGCACGCGGACTTCGTGCGCAGCCATCTGGTTATCGGAAGACCTGGGCTGACGGAACCGAAGGGCATGAAGCTGTAGTTCCGCATTGTCCGGTAATGACCACGGGCGACTGCCTTTGCATGAAGCGAGGCGGCCGCCCGTACTTTTTTCAAGGAGGTCCCGTATGAAAGGAAAATACACAGAAAGGCAGACAAAGCGTCGGGATAACATTGGCATATAGTGAATAAATGACTATCTTCGCACATTGCTATTAACTTACTGAAGAACAAACCAAAAAAGCCGTAAGAAATGATAATAAATAACCGGGAAGAGGTGATAGACAAAGCATTCAGGGTATTCCTGAGAATGAACTACGAAAAAGCAAGCATCAGTACACTGGCAAAAGCCTGCGGAGTGGTCAAGACAGGGGTCGTATATTATTTTCCGCATAAGCTGGACCTGTTTGTAGCCGTGGCAGACAAATATGCCATCAACCTGCAGACACCGGCAAAGAAGTTTGCGGAACCGGCCGATACGCTTGCCGGATTCATCAGGCAGTATGTAGAAGGGGTAAGGAATGCCATGGAAAGAATTCTGGAAGTCGTCAGGAGCGGCGGCGAGGTGGAAAACGAATGCTGTCCGAACTTCTACTATTTCCATTTCCTTTTTCAGGTGCGGATGTATTATCCCGGAGTGAGGGAAAAGATGGAAGGCATCTTCCGTCAGGAATATGAAATGTGGAAGAAAGTGATACGGCATGCAATTGACATCGGAGAGATAAGGAAGGATACGGATGTGGAGAAGACAGCCGCCCTGTTCCGTCAGACATTTATGGGAATGTCGTATGAGGAGTCATTTTTTGACGGACTGAATGTGAACACATTAGAAGCGAATTTCGAGTACCTTTACTCGATGCTAAAGGCCTGATATCCGCTTTTTTGTAAGATTAACAAAAATATTTTTGAACAACCGTTCAAAAGATGATTTTTTTCTCTTATCTTTGGGGACAATGAAGCAAACTCCAAAGATATGGAACAGAAATGCCTGCCACGCGAACAGATCGTCCTGTATCCGGAGGAAAGGGACGGCAGACACTGCATAAGGATAGATTATGCGGGCAGCCGGAGAATTGCCGAACTGCTGGCCGTGGACAGCAATGTGCAGACTGACAGCACAGGCTCAGCCCATTTGGATGCAGAGGGATTCAGCCTGCCCGATTTCTACGACCGCTACTCCCCGCACGCCTATATTGATTACAGCAGGGTTTATGTAAGGCATCCCAAACCCAAAAGGGAATACACACTGCCGGAAGGCTATCTTGAACTACTGGAGCGGAAACGGTACAGCCCATCGACCATAAAAACCTATCGTGCCTATTTCAGCGACTTTATGGAATACCATAAAGGCCGCAACATCGACCGCCTGAAAGTGGCTGACATCAACAAATATATCCTCTATCTTGTAAACGAAAAGAAAATATCGGTATCGCAGCAGAACATGCGCATCAACGCCATCAAGTTCTACTACGAGCAGGTAAAGGGCGGACAGCGCCAATACTATGGCGGCATTACCCGCGCGAAGGAATACAAGTCACTGCCCGAAGTGCTGAGCCGTAATGAGGTGGCCCGTATCCTCGCGTGCCTGTCGAACCGGAAGCACCGCTGCATGATTTCATTGATATACTCAGCCGGATTACGGCGGAGCGAGCTGCTGAACCTCACCCCGAAGGACATCATAAGCGAAAGGATGCTTGTGCGTATCATGGGCAAAGGACGGAAATGCCGGTATTCGCTGCTGTCGGAAAAGCTGCTGAAGGATCTGAGGGAATATTTCAAGGAGTACCGTCCGCAGAAATGGCTGTTCGAGGGAGAGACACCCGGAGAACAATATTCCGCAAGTGCGCTGGTAAAGATACTGAAAGAAGCCGCCAGCCGTGCCGGAATCAAGCACCGGGTACATGTACACATGCTTCGCCATTCGTTTGCCACCCACCTGCTGGAGCAAGGAACAGACCTGAGGACCATACAGGAACTGCTGGGGCATAATGACATCAAGACTACATCAATCTATCTTCATGTGACGAGCGCACACAAGTCAAGCATACCCAATCCGCTTGATTCACTGGATGATTCATAGGGTGCAGCTATTAGAGATCAGGAAACACACCTTTAGGTGTCGGTTATCGAAATATCCTACACCTAAAGGTGCATTTATAAATAAATTCAAGGCAAATTAAAACAACTAATATACAGCAACTTACAAACAAATAAACAAATGTAAAAAAATAACGGTAGTGAATGATTGATTTGATAGATTACATAGGAAGGTGTAGTTCCCGGGAAAGCACATATCGCTTGGCGGACTTTTTCAACCGCTGGTGGGACGAGTACGCACAGCACCCTGCGGAGTACATCACCCCCGAACAGTACAAGGCGGTGAACGCTATCCGTGTGTGCCGTACAGCCGCTTTGGGAATAGACACATACGTCTGCCCCGATTGCGGGGAGGTGCGGGAAATCAGTCATAGCTGCAAGAACCGTTTTTGCCCGTCATGCGGCTGGCGTGATACGCTGAAATGGGCGGCACGCATGAAAGAAAAGTTGCTGCGAGTGCCGCACCGCCATGTTGTGATGACCTTGCCGCATATCCTGCTGGACTTGGTGAAGCGCAACAAGAAAGAAATACTGAACATTCTGATGCGGACTTCGGCAGACACGCTGAAAGACTGGATGATGCACAAGTTCGGCTTGAAAACCGGGGTGATTGCCGTGCTGCACACCTATGGGGAAACAAAGCAGCTTCATGTACACACCCACATGATTATGTCGTGGGGCGGCATCGACAGCGAAGGTAAAATAGCCGTTCCCGAACATGATTACGTGCATATCCCCTCTATCCGCAGGGTGTTCCGCTACAAGTTTGAGAATGCGCTGATAGGACTGTTCGATGCGGGCAGGCTGGAACATGACTTTCACGACCGCATGGAGTTTATGGGCTTCATCAAAAGGGTGGCGAACAGAAAGGACTGGATTGTGCATCTGGAACCGCCCATACAAATGCCGGAGCAGGTGATACAGTATGTGGGCAGGTATTCCAAGCGGGCATGTTTGAGCGAGTACAAGATTACGGCAATGGACGGCGAGAACATTTCATTCCGATACCGTGATTATAAGAACTCACCCGACAGGAGAAACCCGGTGGAAAAGGAACTGACGCTGCATTACCGTGAGTTCTTTCCCCGGCTGCTGCAACACGTTCCCCTGCGCTATTTCCGCATCGTGAGGTATTATGGCTTCTACTCCAACAAAGGCAACCTGCCGGAAGAATACTTCGGACGGGATGAAAGCGAGATAGAGGAAGCCGGAGTGCAACAGGCAGAAAGTGAATACGAGAACCCTTATTTCTGCGAGCATTGCGTACGGATGAGATTTTACAGCCACACTACGGTAACGAGTGGCGGCATCACATATACGGTTGTATTGGAACATTGCGACATACACCGGGAAAAATCGGCATGACAGCAATATGGGATAGCTATGCCCTGCCGTGAACAGAAACAGTAAAATCCCATAAAATAGAAGAAAGGAGAACAAAAAAATGAATGAAATACGGATAAGAGCTGTAATAAAACGAACCGGGTGCAGGAAAGAACTTCACACCCCTTTCTGCCGGAAACAGCAGTCAAAAATTGAAGTTCTATATAAATATGTAATAGTGCATGGTGGGTAAAACTGCCTTGAACAAAGAAATGAAGCACCTAAACGGTGCTTATTTCCGAACCATTAGCATCAACATAACTAAAAAACAATAAAATATGAAAGCGACTGAAATAATTTTTGACAAAAATCTTGAAATGTATGTATCATTAAAAGATTTGGGTAATAAGGTTTATATCACATTGTCAGATAGTTTGTTTGCATCAGAAGAAGAACTGACAGATGAATATAAAGAAAAGATTGCCTCATTTGTCAATAACCTGTCAGAATGGTATAGTCTGGCTTGTAGTTCTGTTATAGCATGGGCTAAAGATACCTATAAAATTGAAGCATGTATGCAGGATATTGAACTGACACATATTTTCGTCTTGTTTGAACAGAACGCAGAGGAATTGTTTGGACTGGAATTTAGAGTTGAATTTGATATTGAGCATGGTTGTGGCATTAAGATAAGGATTAATGATGGCAAATATGATATTGTTGAAGTAGGAACGGGAGATGTCGCTTTCTGCTGATAGTTAAATATGATGCTAACAACGCAGGATAACGGACAAGCCGTTCCCTGCTGAACCATTAGTTGCAATATGAAAAGAGTAATTATACTTTATATTTTATTCTTGCTTTCACCTTTTACTTTTGCACAAAACTATAAGGAAACTATTCAAACAGAGATTGATGCAATAAACAAAATGACTTTGAGAATTGCATACCTTGTTCCTTTAGATAGTTTAGGAAAAGTAATAGAGAATGAATATATGGAATTTGATCAAATCCATTCATACAAAATCTTAGATGATGGTCAGATAAAGAATGCAAATATATTGTTTACTATGTATTTCGATAGCGATAACAAAATCAGGAAAGTGTTTAAGCGATGGGCTGACGGGGGTACATTGCATAGTATGGCATATTATGATTCTAATGGGCGATTGATATATGGAGTATATAATAAAGGCTATGAAACCCACGGAAAGTTGTATGCTGACGCTCCGGGTTTTCATATAGAGCATTTTCCTGAAGAGAATGAATGTAATGACTGTTTTGAAGCATACCTATTCTTATCTACGAAATGTATGGAAGCTCAGTATAATATAATATTACAGAGCCCCCCGAATGCTAAAAGGACGAATTTTACGCCACAAGTTGGAGATAGTGCCATACTATGCAGTCCCTACATTTATTCTTTACCTGATGGAGAAAAAATTACCGAAGGGGAAGATGGCATAGCAGTTAGTTTTGGAATGCCTGTTGTTATAAGTAAAATAGTAAATACCTGGTGTAGAATAAATTCCATTTTTAATGCCCATATAGGTTATGTACCTATTCAAGACATTGAAATCATTAAGTAAATATAGTAAGCAACTAACAAGGTCGAGCCAACAGCTTAACGCTGTTCCTCACCAAACCATTAGTGATAAATGTGTATGATATGGATATAGCGAAAATTATATATATTAGTTTAACAGTACTGACTACGTGGGTGTTTATGAGTACAGCAATTCCGATTGATACTTATAATCATCTTTTTGGAGTTATGGGCTCTTATATCTGCGCAGGCTGCTCTGCATTGTTTGCAAGCTGGATTGCATGGTGTTGGATACGCCCATTTTCTTATAGTAAGTATTTATTGTGTGGTCTGTTTACCGCATTTCTATTTCATGTGGGTTTGACTATTTGTTGCAGTATTCCAATTATCATTTTATCTTGTCGTGGAATTCATGTGTTTAGTACTGAACCTATAACTCTGAGCGGTGTATTAAGCTATATCTTCTCTATTTTCATAATGACATTCTACTTTGTAGGTCTTTTTTCTTTGGGACTATGCTTGCTAATTGCAAGTATTACCAAGATAATAGTATGGAAATTGAATATAAGTAAGAATATCACTAATAATGCAGGATAACGGCAAGCCGTTTCCTGCTGAACCATTAACATTATAATCTTCAAATTATGCGATTAAACAATAGGAAAATAATAATTTATACAGGAACAACAATTTTATTGATTATAATAATTGCCACTCGCTGTCTGGATTTTTTCTTCTTTTTTAATGAGGATAATAGAAGATATACAATAGGCACGTTTTCTGACATAGGATATTATCGTGGTTCAATCTGCAAATTTAATTACAAAGTGGGTGATTCAATTTATATTGTTGATACAAGGTTTGGACTACATGATAAAGATTTGAAAAATCTAAGATTGGTTGTCAAATATTCAAATAAATGGGTTGAACATTCAGAGCTACTTTTAGAGGTTGTTCCTAAATGGGTGCTTGCACCACCCAAAGGCGGATGGGAACAGTTCCCTCCTGACATAAACTGGAAAGGAGCTGAATTAGATACTGCATATATGAAGAAGATGAATTTGGAAATACCATAATTTGATGAGAATAAAAATAGAATGTTAACAAGGTCGAGATAACAGCTAAACGCTGTTGCTCACCAAACCATTATAAACAATATGTATCGCATTGCAAACATAATATTAGTTGTTCTTGCCATTTTCGTGGTAACGGGTTGCTCTTGTAGTAAACCTTTATGTGAACGTAACATACAAGGTGAAATACTCAAAGTTGATAAACTCCGTAAACAAAGTATGAAGGAGTTCCGCTATATGGAAGACGATGCAGTAAGGTTGTTTGTAAATTCGGCAGCAATTTATCCTGATACATTATATCTCCAACAATATACTTCATTACAGGATTGTTTTTATGGAGAAACTGGATTTGATTTATATTGTATGTGGTATGCTCAATTTAATGCCGATAAAAGGAAACATAGAAGTAATGAACGTAAGACATTAAACAAAATATTTTATTGTGTAAACGATATGTTGAGATGTATTGCTGGAGGTGGAACTGGCTATATACATGAAACATACCGCATACCAGCATACACGGAGTATTACATCTATAAATATCAGAATATAGAATCTGACAAAAAGCTTGAAGCTAATGATATAAGCCGAACTATTTCAAATTTATGGCAGATAATAGCTGCTTATAATAACGAGAATATGCCCTTTGAAATATTTGCTTATAAAATGAAATATATATATGAAAATATGAACTATATGAAGTCTTTGCTTACTACTGAAAAATATCATTGTTGCCTGCAAGAATATATGTGCAGACTAATAAACGAAAATGTAAATAAGCAAGAACAATTAAGTTTATAACAACGAAAGATAACATCTGACGATGCTCCTTTCTAACCATTACCCACGTAGTAAAGATATGTTTAGAACACAAATCGAAATATTTACTCCTCGCAGTTTTGGAAGGATTCCAACACATCCCGAAGATGGTTACATGGTAGAAGATGTGACAGAATCCGTAATTCAGCAAATAATCAAGGAGAAACTTATAAAGAGAGTTCAAATAAGCGATTATATTCCTGATACAGTTCTCGAAAAATTGAATCGCATATTTATATCACGTCCTGATATTTCTTTTCGTGTATATGGAGGGGCTGATAAAACTTCTGGATATGAGGATGATTTCAATGGTTGGAATCTGGATTTCCTACGATTTGTTCCTGATGTACAAAATATCGAAATAGGCAGATTTGAATATAAGAATACTGACTTATCGATTCTTTCACGTTTGTCAAATCTAAAATCGTTAATATTAGATATTTATAATTTAAGGGATTTTTCTTTTATCAAAACGCTGTCAAGCCGGTTAGAGCATCTGTATATAGATGCGGTTTTGAAGAATGGCAAACCTGTGTTTGATTGTCAATGGCTTTTGCGTTTCAAAAATCTCCAATCCCTCTTTCTCGGGAAATTAGATAAGAATCTTGAATCTATTGTAGGACTAAGTCAATTGAAAAAGTTGGAATTAAGGGCTGTCAAGAACAAGGATTTGTCTTTCTTAAAACAAACGCCTATTAATGACTTGTCCATTTGGTGGTGTGACGGTTCAAAAATAGACTTGACGGTTTTGAGTGATTTTAGGACTTTGCGCCAACTAAGACTTTTTAGAATATCTAAATTGGATGATATTTCATTTGTTAGTACACTCACGGGACTTGAAAGGCTTGAGTTGATTTGGTTGGCCAATATTACTAAGATACCAAACTTATCCAATCTAAACAATTTGACGGAAGTTTATATTGATGACCTAAACAAGTTGGTTGATATTACAAGTCTTGTAAATGCTAAAAAATTGAGAAAAGTATATATGTCAGGCATTAAAAGTATGACAAAAGAATCTGTATATGCAGTATTAGATAATCCAAATGTGGAAGAATTACATTGTTTTGGCGGAAAATCAGAAATAAGTAATATACAAATAAATCGAAAAAACAAAGAATAAATTACGTGGGTAACAAGCACCTGTTCCGCCTAACGGCGGCAAGCTGCATCCCATTAACATCAAAAACAGTGTACCATAATGGAAACAAGAGATAAACTTTTTACCGAAGAACAGTATATAAAGCAATTGGCTAAGTATACTACCAGAATAGAAAAACTTAATAGTATGATAGAACAATCAGAAAAAGATGGTGATGAGATTAGCCCTGATTTGTATGGACGTTTATTTGATTGTAGAGTTTATACTATCGTAACTATGTATTCTATGGGGGAGAATTTAGAATCTATAAAATCCAATTATATTTTAACAATCAATGTTTTAGAAAAATGCTGGACTCCGTATGGCTATTATGTTCAGATGTTATGGTTGCTTTCAATAGGAATCATGTTGGAGTATGATAATAATGTTATTGATAAACTCCGCGTACTTATAGACATGAAAGAAGTTAAAGACCGTGTTTATGATGTATTGCTGAATTACCGTTTCCCGGAACGGAAGGAAATGGCGGATTGTGTGTTTGATGCTGTGCCTTATCGGGCAATCTTGGAAGTGTCGGATTTGGCTAAAACAAACAAGCTTCAAGCGACGAAGCGATTGGAAAAGTATCTAAAAAGGGAATGGTATCGAGGACATTCCGATTGTGCTTGGCATGACGACCACAAATATGGTATAATACATGATGGATATTGGAGTTTTGAGAGCGGTGCATTGGTCAAGGTTTTGGGGCTGGATGATAGCAGCCTGAAAGGGTTGCCATATTATCCATACGATATGGTACACTGGAACGACAACATAAAATAAAGATAAGTATGAGTTACTCTGTTTGTGCATATTTGACAGAAGCCGATAAGGTAAAGTCTGTTTATGGAGCTCGTGATAATCTGCTGCTTAACCAATTAAAGGCAGCACTGAAGCCGGGACTTGACAGTTTGAACGATTATTTCAGCGATAGTCTGAACACGGATATGGATGCTTATGCTGTATTGGCTGATATTGTGAACGGAGAAGTCCGTTATCCCGAAATCGCTTCCATGTACGGGTATGTATATGAAAAGATTTGCAATCATTTCGGAACGCAAATCTATTGTGCGGAAAACCTTTGGCAACTGGATAGCCAAAGCACATTCATCCCTATTCCATTGAGTGATGATTTTCCCTATATCATTAGCATACCTGTTTCTGAATTGGAGAGCAAGAGGATGGAATACAATTCGCTGGAAGAAGGCAATGGTATCGGCGATTACGACTATGAGCAGGAAATGGACGATTTGAACTTCATTTTCGATGAAGCCGTTGAAGCACAAAAGGACCTTGTGATTATGGTGTATTAATATGGTACACTGGAATGGAAATTAAATATGATGTTAACGAAGCAGGATAACGGACAAGCCGTTACCTGCTTAACCATTAACGATAATAATTATGAATACAGAAGAACTTTATATTTGGCGATATGGGAAAGATAAACTGCCTAAAGGATTATTGGAGTACGGCAAATCTGATGTCTGTGATACTTACGATGAAGGTAAAAGGCAGAAATTCCAAGACCACGGGCAATGGATGTGGAAAAACAAGGATGGATGGAGAGAAAATTTACCTCCTATCTTATACCTTGTATGCAACAAGAAACCGGGCATCCTGCAATTTGATTTTATTGATAAATACAGTATAAAACTCAAAATCGTATCGGAAGAGTTTTTGTCTTTACTTCAAGAAAATGGGTTCGTTGATAAATATGATATTGCAAACGTCAAGGTAGTAAACAAGAAAAACGAATCTCTAACGGATAAAAAATACTACGCTTTACGTATAAATCATTTTGACAATGATTCTTTCCATTTAGGGAAAGGCATAACATTTCAAAATGATGTAGAGAAAAAATTAGGAATTAGTTTTACAGTATATCCTGACATGAAACTGAAAGACAATTCCATCAAACAGAATTTCTTTGTTTTGAATAGCATAGAATATGGCGATGGAATAATATTCCGAGAGAGAGTTTTGGATAAGGTGTTGAATCTGTATAAACCTGAAATTTACAAATTATCAGACTACTCCAAACTATGGATAAATAAAGGCTTTTATCCATATGGGAATGAGTTTATGATTGTGAAATAAAATCGTTAACAAGGTTGAGATAACAGCTAAATGCTGTTCCTCACTAAACCATTATAAACAGTAATGCAAAATATGAAACAGAAAATATACCATATCAGTATTTTTTTACTCTTTTGGTTTTGTGGAGTAGCCTATCCACAAAATCACAAAGCGGATATTTTGCAGCAAGACCTTACTGGCTTATTTGACAATTCAAGCATGATTGGCATATTAGGAGAAGATTGTAGCCGAATTGACATTCATATTACCGATGCTCGGAAAATAGATAGTAGAGAATATGAGATAATTGGTATCAGTCGTACCCGATTGTCCGTAATATGTCCGTTTAAGGGAAAGGTTTGTATAGATAGCATTTCTTCCTGTTCTCAAATAATAAAAAGTGAATATACGGAAGTGGACGGTTTCATATACGGGCATTACTCGTTTGAGGAATACGGAGATAAATGATATAGCGGTACATTCTCCGGTTCTTTCAAGCAAGGGTATCGGATGAGAGGACAACAAATAGAGAAAGGACTAAATGAAATATCAGAACTGAAATTGAACTTATCTGAATATCGGGGTAAGTGGAAATCCGCAAAGGGGCTGACAAAAGTCTGTTCCTGGGCAGATGAAATCATACCAGATACTCCAGCAAACTTCTGCCTGTTTAATGATGCAGGAGAATGGGTTGTATCACCGAAATATCGTAAGAATGGTTGGGAAAATCTATATAATGCCTATCACAATGAGAATCTGACAACGGACGAGATACAAAAGGCTCGTGAAGTGGAAGAACAGGAATGGTGGGTAAATAAAAGCCAATCATGCAAAGTAAATTGAGTTTATAACAAAGCGTGATAACGCTTACAGCGTTTCCCGCTTAGCCATTAGCGAAAACATATTAAGATGAAACGGATAGAATTGTTTTTTAATATGCTATACTATTGTAATTATATGATTTTTCATAAGGTACAAAAAGGTATTGATTGGCTTCTCTTCTCTATACTGGACAATACATGTACACGAAAGTTCTGCAAAAGCAATGGTTACTGGGAATATGTAAACAGCGTTAAACAGATATATAATAATTTGATGTGGTCTTCAGAAAATAAAAAGAGACCTCCGTTTAAAATTCTTATAATGGCAGACACAGGAATTATTTTATTTATTTGCATTAACTCATTTACAATACTGATTATCTTACTTACAATACTGGATGCTATAGCCCTAAAAACAGGTATAGGAGTATATGATTTTTTCAATAATAAAATGGTATTGGGATTACTAATAATTATTCTTTGTATAATGATGTATTTTACTTATCATGTTTTTATAGATAAGAACGATAAATATGTTTCTTATTTTAAGAAATTCAGGAAACAGAAAATTTGGAAACTATTTATATGGTATATACTATCTTATAGTATGTCTATAGCTTGTCTTTGTATAACTTTAAGGTTTATTCTGACAAAATAATAACAGAAAGAATATTTCACTAACAACGCAGGATAACGGCAAGCCGTACCCTGCTAACAATTAGCAACAATTATATTGAAAATGAAAAAAAGAAAAGAGACGATAAGTCGTTTTGAGTTAAATAACTTGATACGAGAGGGTAAGAAATACAGGTATTATTTTTTTGATTATCTGTATTATCGGTTGTATGTTGGTTATCGGAAACATAATGAACCTGCACGTATCAGTTCCTGTCTCTTTTTAGGGATGATTTGTATAATACTGTTTGGCTTTTTAGGTCTTTTCTTTAACATAGTACTGAATTATGATTGGTTATTAGACAACTTTACCCCCATTCAGGTGAAAAGAATATTTGTGGGGTTAGGAGTTTTTTTCCCTATTGCATTTTTTATTCGATACAATCGTAAAAGGACTACCGCTATACTTTTGAAATACAAAGGCAATATATGGAATAAGATAATTCCTGCATGGATAATATATTTGTCTCCTATATTAATATTCTTTATATGCATATTGATGTGTAAAATATTATTTCATCTAAAAATGATTTGATGTTTAAGAGATTAAATATAAAAATCCGCTAACATGGTAAAACCAACAGCAGAACACTGTTGCTCACCCATTCATTACTGACAAAAATAAATCAAGATTTTAGAACAACAGCTTATGAAAAAGATTATTGATTACCTGTTTTACAGGTATTATCTGATTTCCATCAAGAATGAGGAATTTCCCCGTTTTGGGGCAACATGTGTATTGGCTGAAGTTGTTACAATGGTTTATTTGTTTGCTGCGCTGATATTGTCATTTCTCTTAACTGGAGATTTCTTTTTACCCAATACATCCGGTAGAGCAAGAATAATAATAGGGATAATCGGCTGTTTTCTGCCCTGGCCTATCATCTATCTACATTACAACAAAAAAAGAATAGACGTTTTATTGGAAAAATATCAAAACAACAGATACAATACCAAATATACAGACAAGGCGGTATTAAGCCTCCACTATATAGTACCAACAGTAGGACTTATTCTGATGCTGATCCTTTATCAGTTCAGATAAATTACAACATATCTTATATAAAAAGTTGATGGAATGAAAGACTTAATGGAGAAATACTATAATGTGATTTATTATTGTGCATATAAAATACTATTCTATTTTTTGTACAGACTTATTAATCCATTTTATTGGTTGGGATTAAAAAAATGGAATAATAATTATATAAACCGTTGTATATTAATTAATAAAAAATTAGAGACTGATGCGGCAGACAAAGGCATAAATGTATGGATTTCAGTCATGGCTATTACTTCTGTGTATCGAATCAGCCTTTGGATAATTGCCGTTGTATGTATTATCGGTATTCAGTTTCTAAGAATAAAAATAACATTGATAACTGCATTTATATCTGATTCCATTTTTTACCCTTTACTAATAGTTATAGGATTATTTGTGTATTATATTAATGATTATTTCTTATTTAAGAACGACAAGTACAGAAAGTATTTCAAGCAATTTGATAAAGAGAAAAAATATGTGCAATATTATAGTATCTATTTGATTTCCATAATCATACAATTTACAAGTTTCTATATTTTACTCAAAAGCTTATAATAGAATAACTGCTCATCAAATAAAGTCAATATATTGATATTCAGTCTTGCTCATAAGACAATATATGAAATTAAGAAAAAAGAAAGTGAAACAGATTAAATTAGATAACAATGAAAATCAAGGAATACGATACCAATGAGCTGCTGATGATAGCCAACAATGTTACCGGAGAATATCCGGAAAAGAAAGTCAGGCAGGCGAAAGAGGAACTGTACCGGCGCGGAGTGGATGACAAGGTGATAGCCGACATCATGGAAGAGAAAGAGGAAGCCTTCATGAGAAGGCTGGATGCCGCCGCCCGTGCGGAACAGGCACGGCTCGACAAGGAAAGAGAGAAGAACAGGAATGTCAGTTACCGGTGGTGGGAACTGATACCGATGCTTTTGCTTGCCCCGTTTTATATGAACAATGGATTGAGGTGTCTTTCAGGTATGATTCTTCTGCTGCCTGTCCACCTGCTAAGCTGGACCCCTGTTGACTTCAGCGATATGTTCAGGGAACTGAGAAGGCTGAAGGAGGAAAAGTATGACCTGAAATTCAAGCAACGGCTTACAGCACTGATTGCAGGAGACCTGCTCTATTTTACCGGAGTATGGTATTACTTTATCAGTCCCAATCTATAATCCTACCAGAAAAAACTGTATTTCATTTGTTAAAACATATACCTCATTTCTACAATACAATAAAACCGTGCATTGATTTTTGTCAGGATTTGGAACAATAGTCCAGGGACTCCACGCTACTTTTGCCGGAAAACCATTATAAACCATTAAAACAGAGAAAGATGAAGCTGAGAATTACAGAAGCGGTGCTTGCGGAGGCATACAGGGCAAAAGTGTGCAGGGAACGGATGGAAGAACTGGCGGAGAGCATACGGAAGTCGGTGAAGGAACGGCACTCGCTGCCGAAGATGAGAATACGGCTGGCGGAGTACGGCAATGACACGGAGCTGATGCTGGCGGCAGTGAGCGCACTGCGGAAGGATAAGGAAGCACCGTCGGCAAGGGACAGGGATTTCAGGGCATGGATGCTCATGCTGTGCCGCTCACGCGAGTATGAAGTGATCTGCTACATGTGCAATGAACTGACGGATGCATGGGAACGGAAATACCGGACACGGGAAATGCTGGTGCTATGCGACGTGCTGCATACACTGAAAGGCCATGCACGTACGAACGAGATGACAAACAGGGTATGCGACTATTTCTTCAGGGAAAGACGCAACAAGCTGTATGGCAAGACTTTCCGCATAGAGGAAAAGGATATGGCATACGCCGAGAGCAGGCTGCCGGAACTGGACAAGGCGGTATTCCGCATGACAGTGAACCACTACAGCCACCGCACATTCGTGGCGGAAGAACTTGCCGGACTGTGCGGCATGGGCTATTCGCTGATGCGGCGCAAGTTCAAAACATACTACGGTATGGGGCCATCGGAGTGGCTGCGCCGGGAGCGGATAAGGCGCATAGAGGAGGATATGGAATACCGGGTGGAACTGCCGCTGAAGGAAGTAGCCGAGCGCAACGCCTTCGGCTCGGCAAGCAATTTTGCGGACTTCTGCCAGAAGCAGACCGGAATGAGTCCGTGCGAACTGAAAGCCATAGGATATGAGAAATGGGAGAAGCGCAGGATGGATTTCTGGAACCAATAAAAAACGCGCACTGATTTTTATCAGAATCTGGAACATCCCTTCGGGAAGGTTCCACTAACTTACCGCCTAAAAAACAATCCGAAAATACATGAACAACAATACATTTTCAAGATGGAAGGAATCCCTCCACCTGAAAATCCTGTCGGGCTATCTCATACTGGGACTGCTCGTACTGGGCATCATCACGGCCGTATGGTACGAAAAGCAGGTATTTGAGCAGGCGGAGGCTGAGGAACGCAGCCTGCTCATGCAGCGTGCTGCCGCCAGCGAAGCATACCGGGGACTGATCACACTGTTTCTGGACAATGACCGCGCAATGCTGTGGGACGACTCGGACATGGATACATACGACCGGCGGGAATCGCACACGATGGAGGTGATAGACCGGCTGAAAGGCTACTACGGAGAACCGGCACAGACGGCAAGGATAGACACGGTAGTAAGGCTGCTGCACGAGAAACGCAGGCTGATCGAGCGGATGGTGGATATGCCGACCACGGCGTACCGCATGGACAGCCTGCTGGAACGCCACCTGCCCGGACTGGAGCAGACGGCATCGGTACGGACAACGACAGTGACGGAACGCACCGAACCGGAAGAGGAAAAGAAACGGGGCGGGCTGTTCGGCCTGTTCCGCAAGAAAAAGAAAGAAGAACCGACACGCACGACCACACGGGTGAGCACGACACCCAACACCCGGCACATTGCGGAGATGCGGCGGTTTGAGGAAGAGATGCGTACGGCACTGGCAGAGCAGGAACAGGCATTCTCCCATCTGTCGGACTCACTGAAAATACGCAACAGCATACTGAACCGGAACCTTTCGAGGCTGATACGGGAAATCGGACAGGACGAGACGGAACGCATGGAAGAAAGGCACATGCGGGTGGCGGAACTGAGAGAAACGGCATTCGTACTGATATGCGGCATATCGGCGACAGGTGTCCTGTGTGCGGTGCTGCTGTATGTGGTAGTCCATAGGGACATCCGCCGCCGCACCAGAGACAGGAAACAGCGGGAGGAACTGATAGAGACCCTGCGCAGGTCGGTCCGGGAGAATGAAGAGCTGATAAAAAGCAGACAGAACATCATGCAGACGGTGACGCACGACCTGCGCTCACCGCTGACCGCCATCCGCGGCAATGCGGAACTGATACTGAAGGACGGGAACCGGGAGGCAACGGCGCTGCACGCGGAGTATATACGGCAGTCGGCGGAGCGTATGGGGGCACTGATGGAGAACCTGCTGGACTACTACCGCATAGACAACGGAAAGGAGACCGTCAGGGTGAAGCCGTTCAGACTGGCGGGAGTGGCGGAAACGCTGGAAACGGAGTTTGCCGCACGGATGGAAGAGAAACGGCTGGAGTTCAGAGTGAACAACGCCGCTGACGAGGTGGTCATGGGCGACAGGAACCTGATACTGCGTATCGGCAGCAACCTGCTGTCGAACGCACTGAAGTTTACGGAACGCGGGGGCGTGACACTGACCGCCCTGTATGCCGGAGGGAAATTCACGCTTGCGGTGGAAGATACCGGAGGAGGAATAGACAAGGACAAACGGGAACAGATATTCAAGCCGTTCGAGCGGCTGAGCAATGCCGCCACGCAGGACGGCTTCGGACTGGGACTGTCGATAGTGAAAAGCCTTGCGGAACTGATGGAGGGCAGCATATCGGTGGAGAACATACGGAACACGGGCAGCCGCTTCAGCGTGGTACTGCCGCTGCCCCAGGCGGAGAAAGCCGGAGAAACAGTCCGCAAGGCAGCAGCGAGGCGGACAAGACTGGGCGGATGTTCGGTGTGGAGATAAAGGAGAACCAGTGCTACAACACCTATGCGGACATCAAGCGGCGGAAGAACGAGAGCCGGACGTATTTTTTTGACAGGGCGGCGGAACGGCTGAACCGCAGGATGATGCGGGACGAGGAGGCGGAACGGAAGAGGCGGTGAAACAAGAAAAATCTGCCTTTACCGTAATTATCCACAAGAAAAGAATACCTTTGCAGAAACAATTATAATACAATATATTATGGCATTAGAAATCAAAGCAATTCCTACGCTGAAAGGGAAAGAAGCCGAACGTTTCGTGAAGGAAGCGGACAAGGCTTACCAAAAGAAGGAGAAAACAGATTTCAGCAAGCAGGTGAAAATAGCCCGTGCCATATTGAGAAAAGCCAATATGATATAATTATTTACTATGCAACAAGTGACAAGAGACTATCATATGCTTTTCAACTGTTCTGAACAGACTGAAAGTAAGAAAGATAATGATTCTCTTTAGTTTTCATCAAAAAAAGATTATTTTTGCAACATAACCGCCCTTAGATGGAAAAAGCTAAGGCACGCCACCCTCAAAAAGGGTGGCTTATTTTATTGTTGCGTAAAATATGGAAAATTATATTAAACCTCCTCTTACATATACAAATCAGGTTGCTCTCCTGCAATCAAGGGGAATGCTCATACCAGATGTCAAACGTGCCGAAAGATTGCTTGCAAACATAAGTTATTATCGGTTGAGTGCTTATATGCTACCGTATAAGAAAAAGGAAAACGGCTTAATCATAGATTGTTTCAAGGAAAATACGACATGGAATATGATTTATGATTTGTATGTATTCGACAGAAAGTTACGCTTACTTGTCTTCGATGCTATCGAGCGACTGGAAATAGCGATACGAACACAAATCATTTATCAGCTAAGCCATAAATACGGGTCGCACTGGCAGGATAATCCGAACATTTTCAAAGCGCCGGAACGGCGTGTGCTGCGTGACGGGTCTATAGTAACATTCGATGTGTATGCTGAAATTCAAAAACATATCAGTGAACAATTGCGTAGCAACCGTGCAGAAGTATTTATCCAGCACTACCGTAACAAATATGACACTCCTGTCAATCCTCCATCCTGGATGAGCGTAGAGGTTATGTATTTCAGTCATCTTTCACGTATTTGTACCGGATTGAAAAACAGAGCAGACATTAGTGGAATAGCAAATTATTTCAGCCTCCCTCCACAGATTTTCTGTTCGTGGATACATTCCATAAATTACATCCGAAACTTATGTGCCCACCATGCACGATTATGGAACCGAGAAATGAGTATTGTTCCGGAAAAATTGCATTTTTCCAAAATACTGACATGGATAAGCAACCCCGATACAGTACAGCGTGGCAAGATTTATTATTTTTTCTGTATGCTTGACTATCTGTTGCAGACAGCCAATCCTACATCTTCATTCAAAGAAAGGCTGAAAACATTGCTTGACGAGTATAAAAATGTAGTTTCACTTCCTGCAATGGGATTTTCCGAAGGATGGGAAAACGAAAAAATGTGGAAATAATCTTTTTTTCAAGATTGGAAACTTGCCATTCAAGAAAAAATCACTATCTTTGCACCATAAAATAGACAGTATTAACTAAAAGATAATAAGCCTCCCAGGCGAGCCGAAAGGCAGCATACTTGGGGGGCGTTCTTTATTTATAACAGGAACAGACAAAAAAGGAAAATCCGTAACACGACAGGGAAAGGCTGTACGTGCTACGGATTTTCTCTTTTCATCTGACCGTATATCCGGTTATCTGCCGCTGAGGAGATATTGCAGTTCGGGGTCGGACTGTATGCGCTGCAACTCGTCGGCGACAATCTGCCGGACCTCGGCACGGATACGGTTGTAGTTATCCTGGATCATCTCCTTCATGCGGTCGTTGCCGCCGGCATCGGTAAAGTCGGTGATGACGGGTATGGGCCGGTAAGCCTGTTCCTCACGCTTCACTTTCTCGGCATCGACCACAATCTCGCAATGGAAAATCTTCTGTTCGATACGCTCGTCGTAGTTGTCGGCGACGGCTCCCACGAACATGCCCTGCGTGAGCGTGGAAATCTTGCTGGCCGGAATCAGGCTCTCCATCTGCGTATTGATGGAGGTGGACTTGTCCTCGCGGTTGATGGTGATGCTCTGCCGCCTCTGGAGAATCTTGCCGAAACGCTCGGAAAGGGTCTTGGCGGTCTCGCCCACGACCTGACCGGAAAAGATGTTGCCGACGGTGTTCATGACCACGGCGGCCTCCTTGTCGCCGTAGTCACGCTTGAGCTGGGAAAAGTCCTGAAAACCCAGCAGGGTGGAAACCTTGTTGCTTCGGGCGGTGGCAATCAGGTTGTCCAGCCCCTTGAAGTAAATCGTGGGCAGCTCGTCGATGATGATGGAGGACTTGAGCCTGCCCTTCCTGTTGACGAGCTTGACGATGCGCGAGTTGTACAGCCCCAACGCCGCCCCGTAGATATTCTGGCGGTCGGGATTGTTGCCGACACAGAGAATCTTCGGCTCGTCGGGATTGTTGATGTCGAGCGTGAACTCACTGTCGGACATGACCCAGTAGAGCTGCGGGGAAATCATGCGCGAGAGCGGAATCTTTGCCGAGGCTATCTGACCGGCGAGCTGTTCCATCGCCCCGCCCTGCCAGGCGTCCATGAACGGGGAAAGGTAGTTCTCCAGTTCGGGATAGCTGGTGAGAATCGGGAACAGGTCCTCGTAACGGCGGTTGAGCAGCTCGATGGCATGGGGAAAGGTGCAGTATTTCCCGTCCTGATAGATACGGAGGAACCATATCACGGCGGCGAACAGGATAATCGGAGATTCGACAAAGAAGTCGCCCTGCTTCTGCACCCAGGTCCTGTTCAAATTGAGCATTATCGTGTAGGCACTCTCGTAGGCATCGGTGATGTCCTCCATGAAATCCGGATGGATGGGATTGCAGCGGTGCGAGCGCCGCGGATCGTCGAAGTTGATGACGTAGAACTTCGGCCTGACCCTGTATGCGTCCATGTGGTTCAGCAGGTGGTTGTAGGCGATGGTGGAAAGGTCGCTGAACTTGAAGTCGTAGATGTACATGGCAAAGCCCTTCTCAATCTGCTGTTTGATGAAGCTGTTCACCACGGCATAGGACTTTCCGCTGCCCGGCGTACCCAGTACGATGGTGGCACGGAAGGGGTTGACCACATTGATATAGCCATTGTTCCACTTCTTCCTATAATAGAAACGTGTGGGCAGATTGACGGAATACCCGTTCTCCATGAGACGGGTCTCCTGCATGAAACTCTCGTTCTCGACATTGAACACGTCTTCCATGAGGTTGGTACGCAAAAGGCGGCTCATCCATGTGCCCGCCATGAGCAGGCAGACATAGCCCGCCGCCATTGAAGCGGTGTAGAGACCCGCAACCGCCTCCACCGGAAGCGGCAGGGAGAGCACCCACCAGTTGCCGAAGAACAGCACCAGCCCCGCGGCAAGTACCGCCCAGATCCGGCGCCAGGTGATTTTCTCCTCCTTGACACCCTTCGTGCCGAGGCACGAGAGCGCGAGCAGAAGAAGGGCAAAGAGCTTCGTGTAGAGAATGTGATGGAACAGTCCGGCGGTACGGTCGAAGTTCATCAGTACCCGGTCCACGACACCTATGCCGATGCCCCACAGCCTTACGGCCTCGTAACAATACCAGTAGAGGTGGATGACCACCAGAATAATGCTTACGGCACGGAGAAAATCCATGATTTTCGCCAGTGCCCTCAAATCGTCTTCCTGTTGTGACATAATCTGTTTCTGTTTTCAAGTGAATGACTGAATTATAATCCCTGTCCCTTGCGGCGCTTTTTCCGCCTGCGCCTGAGGTCGCGCTCGAAGGCGGCTTCCTCGGCCTGTGCGCCCGAAGCATCGCCGCCGAGCAAGCCCAAGCCGGAGGAATACCCCTCGTCGTATTCCACGGCGGGACGGGTGTCGGGCTGCTGCCCGTCCACGGCGATGGTGAACGGTATGGGCGGAGTGCCGGCATACGGCAGGGTGAAATGCTCCTGCAGGGCATTGGCGGAAAACTCCCTGCCCAGACGAGAGCCGTTGAGCACGCAGCCCGTGCGATGGTCGATGAAGGTCGCCCCGTAGATGCGCCCTTCGTCGGTATGGCGGAACACCACATCCACACCTTTCGCTTTGAGCAGGGCGACAAACTCCTCGCGGCGGTATGTCCGGGCAAGCGCGGCGGCGACGGTCTTGCGGGTTATCTCCGCCAGACGTTTATCCCGAATTTGTCCTTTGGAAAATTCAAACCTGCGCTGCACGGCTTCGTAGCCGACAGACTTGCCGATGCGGGAAGCTTTGAAGGGAGTGCCGGTCCTGTTACCGGTATCATCAGTGGCGGAATAGACCATCCCGTGATACTCGCGCCCGTCCACCATGCCACGGGCTTCCTCCACGGTGACGTTGTAGAGCGAGAGCAGAGCGCGGTATTCGCCCATTGTCTGGAACCTGTAGCCTGCCATGACCGCCTTGGCTACATTCGATACCTGCCGCTTGACATCGCCCTGCGATACGTCCACCCTGCGGAGCGGGTTGTCGGTACGGAGCTGGCGGCGGTCAGCCGGGTGCAGCCCGTACTTCTTTTCCAGCTCGGAGGTGATGCGCTTGCTGCGGCGGTGGATGAAGTCACGGTTAAGCCGCCTGCCCCGTTCGTCCACATTGACGGAGACGATGTGCAGGTGGTGGCGGCTGATGTCCTCGTGCTTGAACACGAGATAAGGCTGGTCGCCGTAGCCAAGCCTGTCGAGATACTCGCGTGCGAGCTGTTCCAGTTCCGTGTCGGTCAGGCGGTCGTCGGGGTGCGGATTGAGGGAAATGTGGATGACCCTGTTCCGCGTGCGCACCTGCTCCGGCATGAACCGCTTGAAGTCCTGTTCGGCACGTGCCACGTCCACATGTCCGCTGCCGTCGTCGAAAATCCGGTTTACGGCAAGAAGCCTGCCTTCGCCTTCGTTCACCTTCTGCCCGTTGTAGGCGAGTGCGCCGTACAACGATGTTCCCATGCTTATCTTCGCGACCATCTTTCCTCAAACTCTTTTGAAAGTTCCATGACCTGCCGCGTCAGAGCGGCCAGTTCCTTCGTGCATTGCTCCAGCTTGTAGAGCAATGCCATCGCCTTCTTTTCCGAGAAATGGCAGCGAAGCTCCCTGACCACCTGGTTGTAGTTGTTGCCGACCATGCGGTACTGCGCATGGAAAGCGGAGAGCTTCGTGCAATAGTCCAGCAGCGTCCTGTCCGTGACCAGCACACGGAAGGGCTGTCCGAAGAAGTGCGCTTTCAGGAACACTGCCCTCGCGTACACGCCGGATTTCTCATACATGGCAAGAAACTTCTGCCATTCCTCATTGTCGAAGCGCACCATCACGCAGTGCGACTTGCGGCTCTCTTTCGGATGCCGCCCCCATTTAAGGGACGCTTCATCCCCGTTCTTTTTCTTGTTCATCTTTATTATGGATTTAGTGGTTCGTTTCACGGCACAAGCGCAGCTTCCGGCACGCATACCGCAGGTAGGAAACAGGCTTCCCGACTTCGGAGGGGAAGCCCTCCCCCGCAAGGGGCAAGGTCGTTTCCGGGAGTAACCGGAAACCCTTTGAGTTACTCAAAGGACACCTTGCTGTGTCTTTAAGGACACAAGAATCCGTACACGACGGATTGGGGATAAACCTGCTATAACAACCCATAAAGGTATCGGTCGCCCGATACCCTTCGGCTGCCCAAAAGAAGGACGGAGCCGGGGGTACGATGTGCGCATCGGGAGCGTTGCCCTGCCGCTTGGGGGCAAAGGTACGGGGTAAAAACACACCGGGAAGTGGTTGAAAAACGCCACAAGCTACCGGAACGAAGCCAAATGCTGCCACGCAAGGGGGAAACGATACAGACCGGCGGATTTGTATATTCCTTTGCGGACAGAAACGATGAAGCAACAAGGCAAATAAATGGACATGGACGGAAACAGACATTTGAAAAGGCAGGTCCGCACGGACGGACAGACACACAGCTCCGCTGGCGTACTGACATACATACGTACTGATGCACTGACGTACATACGTACTGATGCACTGACGTACATACGTGCTGACGTACTGACGTATTGGCGTATGACAACACACCAGCGGAGACTCAAACCAAGACCTCCGTAGAAATGCGTGTATGCAAGAAAGTGCGCATACGCATATATACAGAGGCAGAGAAATGAACAGGCGGGGAAGCATACCGCCACAGTCATAAACCCACAACGATTAAAACATACAGAAAAATGAACAAGGAAACATTCGTTGCATTCGCAACACAGAAAGGCGGTGTCGGCAAATCGACCGTCACCGCGCTCGTAGCCAACTACATCCACAACGTGATGGGGATAGATGTCGCCGTGATAGACTGCGACGAGCCGCAGCACAGCATCGCCGGGCTGCGCGACAAGGAAACGGCACTTATCGAAAAGAACGACAGCCTGAAAGCCGTTGCCTGTGAACATTTCCGCAAGTCGGGGCGCAAGGGATTTCCCATCGTCCGAAGCAACGCCGTGCAAGCGCTGGACGATGCGGACAGCCTGCTGTCAGAGAAAGGATACCAGCCGGAAATCGTGTTCTTCGACCTGCCGGGCACGCTGAAAAGCGACGGGGTGATAAAGACGCTCTCGCAGATGGACTACATCTTCACGCCCGTCAGCGCCGACCGCTTCGTGGTGGAAAGCGCATTGCAGTTCGTGATGATGTTCAACGACAACCTCGTCACCACCGGGCTTGCCAAGACGAAAGGCATATCCCTGTTCTGGACAATGGTGGACGGACGGGAAAAGACCGGGCTGTACGACCTGTACGGGAAGCTGTTCGCCGAAAACGACTTCCATGTCCTTGACACGAGGCTGCCCGACAGCAAGCGTTTCCGCCGCGAGCCGTCGGACGACCGCAAGTCGGTGTTCCGCTCGACCATCCTGCCGCCGGACGCCTCCATGCTGAAGGGAAGCCGTATCCGCGAGCTGTCGGAAGAGATATGTTCCATCATCAACGGATAAACCTCATGGCAAGCCGAAAATTGAATACGGAGGGCATAGACGAAAGCCTGCTGCTTGCCTCCATAGGAAAATCCCGTCAGATGGGCGGACCTCCGGCAAGGGAAGGAACGGACGAACCCGATGCCGGCAACGTACCGGAAGATGCGGTACAGCCCACGGAAGCTAAAGCACGGAGCGAACCCGCGAAAAGAAAGAAGCCTGACTACGGCTCGACCTTCCTCAAACGGAACGAGGTGAAACTCCGGCACTGCGTGTACATCAGCAAGGAGGCACACAGCATCGTTTCCAAGATAGTGAACACCATCGCCGACAAGGAAATAACCGTGGGCGGCTACATCGACACGGTGCTGATGCGCCACTTTGAGGAGAACAAGGACGAAATCAACGACCTGTACCGCCGCAACAGGGACAATCTGATTTGAGGAAAACATTGTATCACATAAAAAAGTAAAGACGAAATGAAACTGAACATCCAAATTTTCAAAAGAAAGCAGAGAGAGGAAGCCTATAAGGGCAAGTGCCTGAACGGATGCAAGCCGGAAGGCACCGCACGGAAGGCGGTGTACATCAGCCGGGAGAAGTACAAGGCGGTCAGGCGCATAGCGGGCATGGCGGGAGAAAACGGGATGACCATATCCGGCTATACAGACCGCATCGTCACCGAACACCTTGAACACCACGGTACGGAGCCGGAGAGCCTGCACAGGAAGAAAAGCCACGATGTTGTCGGACAGATAGCGGTAAGCCTATGGTGACGCTGCTGCTAATCCTGATGATGGCGTGCAACCTGTGGGTACTGCTCTACCTGACATGGGAACGCAAGGAGTCACGAAAAGCTGACGGCAAGGACGGCATTGAACCGGCACGGGAACCGTTGCCCGATGTGATTGGAAAAAGCAGGTTCAGAATGCCGGAAATGAAGCCACAGGCTGCCACTCCGACGCCAAATGCTGCCACGGAAATGCAAAGCGAGGCGGTGGACGAAAAGGACGTTACCTTTGACGACGAAATGGAAACCGCCGGCAGCCACGCTGCGGAAACGAAGCCGTCGCGCCAAGTGCCCGACGAGGATCTGGACGAGGTTTTCAGGGACAACCGCGTCCACGACACGGACGGGGAACTTGAGGAAGAGCCGCCACAGGCGGGCGGAAGCACCTTTGACGAAATCGACCGTGCGGCAAGGGCGGTGAAGAACCCGAAGGCAGGGAAAGCCGACATCCTGCAAGCGGGCAAGGTATTCCACGAGCTGGAAGGGACAGAGTTCTACGACATGTTCCGGCGCAACAATGCCCGGTACGAGGCAAGGGTGTCGGAAATGGTGGAAACCTATCTCACAAGTATCCAGCCCGCAGAGAAGAAAACAAGAATGAAAGCGGCTGTACGGAAGGAATACGAGAACTTCAACATCCGCGACTATGTATAACAATGTAAAAGATGTAACTAAGATGCGAAAAAAGAAAACCGACTACGGCTAAATCATCGTCTTGCCACCGAATCCACTAAATCCAGAAGCCGGCTTTATCCGAAGCCGCAAAAATTAAAGAAAAGTATCAACCGCCGAAGGGAATATCCCGCCCGGAGGCATAAAAACAAGAAAAGATTATGACAGAAACATCGAAGAAAAAACAAATCATTCTGGCAGTCCTTCTGACGGCTGCCAGCATTTCCGCCTTTGCACAGGGCAACGGCATGGCGGGCATCACGGAGGCAACCAATCTTGTGACCTCGTATTTCGACCCGGCGACAAAGCTCATCTATGCCATCGGCGCGGTAGTGGGACTCATAGGAGGCATCAAGGTCTATGGCAAGTTCTCGTCCGGTGATCCGGACACGAGCAAGACCGCCGCAAGCTGGTTCGGAGCCTGTATCTTCCTGATTGTAAGCGCAACCATCCTGCGCTCGTTCTTCCTGTAAACAGAATAAGAAAGGACAATGGCTGAATATCCGGTAAACAAGGGCATCGGTCGTCCGGTGGAGTTCAAGGGGTTGAAGGCGCAGTACCTGTTCGTGTTTGCGGGCGGGCTGCTTGCCGCCTTCCTCCTGTTTGTCATCCTGTACATGGCGGGCGTGAGCCAGTGGGTCTGCATCGGCCTGGGAGTCACGGCGGCTTCCGCCGTGGTATGGCTCACGTTCCGGCTGAACGCGAAGTACGGCCAGCACGGACTGATGAAGCTGGGCGCTGCACGGATGCGCCCGCGCTATCTGCTCCACCGCAGACGGGTGTCCCATCTGTTGAGACGAAAAAGGAAAGGAAGGAAAGAATGAGAAACGTAATGAAAGCCACCACACTGGAGAGCCGGTTCCCGCTGCTGGCGGTGGAACACGGGTGCATCATCTCGAAGGATGCAGACATCACCGCAGCCTTCGAGGTGGAGCTGCCGGAGGTCTATACCGTAACGGCGGAGGAATACGAGAGTATCCATGCCACGTGGTGCAAGGCAATCAAGGTACTGCCCGACCACTCGGTACTGCACAAGCAGGACTGGTATATGAAGGAGCTGTACCGCCCCGACTGGGAGAAGGAAGGTACGGGCTTCCTGGCACGGAGCAACGGGATGCACTTCAACGAGCGCCCGTTTCTGAGCCACAGGAGCTATCTGTTCCTGACCAAGACGACGAAGGAACGCATGAGGCGGCAGAGCAACTGGAGCACGCTGTGCCGCGGACATATCATCCCGAAGGAGATACAGGACAGGGAGACGGCGCTGAAGTTCATGGAGGCGGTGGAACAGTTCGCCCGCATCCTGAACGATTCGGGACACGTCCGCCTGCGCCGCCTGAGGGACGATGAGATTACGGGAACGGAAAAGGAAACGGGTATCATAGGTAGATACCTGGCACTGACGACGGAGGATACGGCGTGTCTGGAAGACATCGCCATGAGCGCGGAGGAGATGCGCATCGGCGACAAACGCCTGTGCCTGCACACGCTGTCGGACACGGAAGACCTGCCGGCTGCGGTAGCCACGGACAGCCGTTACGAACGGCTCTCGACCGACCGCTCGGACTGCCGCCTGTCGTTTGCCGCCCCGCTGGGACTGCTGCTTCCCTGCAACCATATCTACAACCAGTACGTGTTTGTCGGCAACAGCGACGAGGAGCTGCGCCGCTTCGAGAAGTCGGCAAGGAACATGCAGTCGCTCTCGCGCTACAGCCGCCAGAACGCCATCAACTGCGAGTGGATAGAGGAATATCTGAACGAAGCCCACTCACAGGGGCTGAAGTCCGTCCGCGCCCACTTCAACGTGATGGCGTGGAGCGACGACACGGAGGAGCTGAAACGGAGAAGGAACGACGTGGGGAGCCAGCTGGCCTTGATGGGATGCGTGCCCCGCCACAACACGACGGACTGCCCGACGCTGTTCTGGGCGGGCATACCGGGCAATGCGGCGGACTTCCCGGCGGAGGAATCGTTCCACACGTTTGTCGAGCAGGCAGTATGCCTGTTCGCCGGAGAGACCAACTACCGGGACTCGCCCTCGGCTTTCGGCATCCGCATGGCAGACCGTATCAGCGGCAAGCCGCTGCATATCGACATATCCGACCTGCCGATGAAGCGCGGCATCACGACCAACCGCAACAAGTTCGTGCTGGGACCGAGCGGAAGCGGCAAGTCGTTCTTCATGAACCACTTGGTCAGACAGTATTACGAGCAGGGCACGCACGTGGTACTGGTGGACACGGGAAACTCCTATCAGGGACTGTGCGAGATGATACACCGCCGCACGCACGGAAAGGACGGCATCTACTTCACCTATACGGAGGAGAAGCCCATCTCGTTCAACCCGTTCTACACGGATGACGGGGTGTTCGACGTGGAGAAAAAGGACAGCATCAAGACGCTGCTGCTGACGCTGTGGAAAAGCGAGAACGAACCCGCCACGAAAACGGAATCGGCGGAGCTGGGAAGTGCGGTGAACGCCTATATCCAGCTGCTCGGTCAGGACAAGGGCATCGTGCCGTCGTTCGATTCGTTCTACGAATACATGCGGGACGTGTACCGCAAGGAAATGGAGGAACGCTACATCAAGGTGGAGAAGTCGGACTTCAACATCGACAATTTTCTGACCACCCTGAGGCAGTACTACCGGGGCGGACGCTACGACTTCCTGCTCAATTCGGCGGAGAACATCGACCTGCTGCACAAACGGTTTGTGGTCTTCGAGATTGACTCGATAAAGGACAATGCCGAGCTGTTTCCGGTGGTGACCATCATCATCATGGAGGCGTTCATCAACAAGATGCGCCGGTTGAAAGGCGTAAGGAAACAGCTGATTGTGGAAGAGGCTTGGAAGGCCCTTTCATCGGCAAACATGGCTGACTACCTGCGCTATATGTACAAGACGGTGAGAAAGTATTTCGGGGAGGCGATTGTGGTGACACAGGAAGTGGACGACATCATCAGCTCGCCTATCGTAAAGGAAAGCATCATCAACAACTCGGACTGCAAAATCCTGCTGGACCAGCGCAAGTACATGAACAAGTTCGACCAGATACAGTCGCTGCTGGGTCTGACGGAAAAGGAGAAGTCGCAGATACTCTCGATCAACCAGTCCAACGACCCGTCGAGGCGGTACAAGGAGGTGTGGATAGGACTTGGGGGCACGCATTCGGCGGTATATGCCACGGAGGTGTCGATGCAAGAGTATCTCGCCTATACGACGGAGGAGACGGAGAAGATGGAAGTGCGCGAACTGGCGGAGAAACTGGGAGGCGACATGGAAGCTGCCATCCGTCAGGTGGCGGAGCGACGGCTGGAGGAACGGACGGGACAGTGAACCGGCAGGAAATATACAGTAAATGAAAAATAGAAAATGATTTATGAACCAACAGACTGACAACATGTACATTGATGACCGATACAGCGATGAAGCGCTGCGGAAACGGGAGGAAATCCGGGAGCATATCTCATGGTTCCGTGAGTTCCTGACATTCGGGACCTCACTACCGGAACATATCAGAAGGCGATACGGACTGGAAGATGACTACCAGCGGTACAAGAAACTGGAAATACAGGTTCACCGGATGCCTGCTGAACCGGACTGCAGGGGATATGGGAAGGAGCAGCGCATGAAAGAACTGTGCGAGGCAGGAAGAGCCAAGGGAAAATCACTCTTGCAGTGGAAAAGGCTTACGAAAGCATCTGCCCCGCTCCGGCAAGGGACTATCTGGAAGAAAAATATCAGGAACTGCTCTATCTGAGAGGTATGGTGTACCGGAAAGACTATGACGATCCGATGTGGTACAAGCCGGAAATCCTGAACAAATACGGCATTGACCACAAGGGACCGCGCGAAACGGTGCTCAAGCAGGTGGAAAAGGCATACCGGGAACTGGATGCCCGATTCTGCCGGATGACGGGCAAGAAGCCGGATGCGGACGAGCTGTTCGGCAAACCCGCAGTACGGCAGTCGGTACCTGCACAGAAGGAGGCGCCGGAGAATGGCGCAAGGGAAAACCGCATGTGCAGGCGTAAAGGCAGAAGACCGGGATTCTGACGGAAAAGGAAACCGGGCGGACTCCGGCTACGGAAAAGACGAAAAGAAAAAAAGGATTGAAAAAAAATGAAAGAACGAAACTTAAAGAAGACAAGAAAATGAACATCAAACTGACAAAGACCGAAAGGCTGCTGCTGTGCGGCGGTCTGATAGGCATGGCATCGCTGATGCTGCAAGCCTGTGATATAATGGCAAAAGAAGACGGCGACACCCGCGACAGAATCTGCGGAAACTGGGAAAACGCGGAAGCCGGTCCCGACATACTGGTGTACAGGGAGGGAGAATCATATAAGGTGACACTGTTCAGACGCAAGGGCGTACGCCGCGTACTGAGACCGGAGACCTATCTGCTGCAGAGGGAGGAGAACGGCAACCTGTATATGAACACGGGGTTCCGCATTGACGTGGCATACAACGAGGAAACGGATGTGCTGACATTTTCGCCGGGCGGTGACTATGTCCGGGTGAACACGGAGGCAGGTGACGGCGAAAGGACAAAGGAGAAAGAGAATATGCAATAGCAACTAAACGAACCACTAAATCCAAAAAAAGAATGAGAATGAGACAGAAACTGAAAATACCGCTGATTGCGGTCTGCCTGTGCCTTGCGGGGACAGGCGGGGCAAATGCCCAATGGGTGGTGTCCGACCCCGGAAACCTTGCGCAGAGCATCATCAACTCCGCCAAGGAGATGGTGGAGACAGCCGGGACGAAAGCAAACACCCTGAACGGCTTTCTGGAAACGAAGAAGGTGTTCGAGCAGGGAAAGGCGTATTACGACGCACTGAAATCAGTGCACGACGTGGTAAAGGGCGGCGCGAAGGTGGCGAAAAGCATCTCTCTGGTAATGGAAATATCGGAAATCTATGTGGACAACTACCAGAAGATGCTTTCGGACGAGAACTACACGCCGGAGGAGCTTGCCGCCATCTCGTCGGGCTATGCGATGCTGATAGACGAAAGCTCGGACGTGCTGCAGGACCTGAAGAATGTGGTGAACGTGACGGGCATGTCACTGACGGATGCGGAAAGGCTCGCCATCATAGACAATGCCTACCGCAGCCTGATGAACTACCGCAACCTCGTGCGCTACTACACGAACAAGACCATATCGGTGTCGTACCTGCGGGCGAGAAAGAAGAACGACATGGACCGGGTGATGGCACTCTACGGGAACTCCAACGAAAAATACTGGTAGCCTATGGGAGAGTTTGACAACCTGCACCAGATACTCCTCTCGCTGTATGAGGAGATGATGCCGCTCTGCTCGGACATGGCAGGAGTGGCAAAGGGGCTTGCCGGACTGGGCGCCCTGTTCTATGTGGCGATGCGCGTGTGGCAGTCGCTCGCCCGTGCCGAGGCGATAGACGTGTACCCGCTGCTGCGGCCGTTTGCCATCGGACTGTGCATCCTCTTCTTCCCGACCATCGTGCTGGGAACGATGAACTCCGTTCTGGGAGTAATCGTACAGGGGACGCACTCGATACTGGAGGAACAGACCTTTGACATGGAGAAGTACAGGGAACAGAAAGACAGGCTGGAATACGAGGCGATGATGCGCAACCCGGAAACTGCCTATCTCGCCTCGGACGAGGAGTTCGACCGCCAGATAGACGAGCTGGGCTGGTCGCCGTCGGACATGATCACCATGACGGGCATGTACATGGACCGTGCGGCGTACAACATCAAGAAGAGCGTGCGTGACTGGTTCCGCGAGCTGCTGGAGCTGATGTTCGCAGCTGCCGCCCTTGTCATCGACACGCTCAGGACGTTCTTCCTGGTGGTGCTGTCGATACTGGGACCCGTCGCCTTCGCCTTCTCGGTATGGGACGGCTTCCACTCCACGCTTTCGGCATGGTTCAGCCGCTACATACAGATTTACCTGTGGCTGCCCGTCTCCGACCTGTTCAGCACGATACTGGCGAAGATACAGATACTGATGCTCCAGAATGACATCGAGGCGATGCAGGCAGACCCGAACTTCTCGGTAGAGGCGAGCAACGGGGTGTACATCGTGTTCCTCGTTATCGGCATCGTGGGATACTTCACCATCCCGACGGTAGCCGGATGGATAATCCAGGCCGGTGGCGGAGTGGGCAGCTACAACAAGAACATCGGTACTGCGGGCGCCCTTGGCGGCAGTCTGGCGGGTGCGGCAGCCGGAAACGTGGCGGGACGCACGGGCAAGTTTATCAGAAAACAGGCCGGACGGCTGTTGAAAAGAAAATAGCCTGATAACCGGAAAATGATTTTACAAACCATAAAAAAACAGAAAGAATGGAGTTCAAGAGCCTGAATAACATAGAAACGAGTTTCCGGCAGATACGACTGTTCGGAATCATCTACACGGCGGTATGTGCCGCCATCGTCATCTGCTCGGTGGTATGCGCCTTCCGCTTCGCCGAAGCGCAGAGGCAGAAGATATACGTACTTGACGGGGGAAAGAGCCTGATGCTCGCCCTTTCGCAGGACCTGTCGCAGAACCGCCCGGCGGAAGCGAGGGAGCATGTGCGCCGCTTCCACGAGCTGTTCTTCACCCTCTCGCCGGAGAAGAGCGCAATCGAGCACAACGTGAAGCGTGCGCTGCTGCTGGCGGACAGAAGCGCGTACAACTACTACGCCGACTTTGCGGAAAAGGGATTCTACAACCGCATCATCGCGGGGAACATCAACCAGGTGCTCCAGGTGGACAGCGTGGTCTGCAACTTCGACCACTATCCCTATGAGGCACGCACCTACGCAAGGCAGATGATCATCAGGGAAAGCAACGTGACGGAGCGCACGCTGGTAACGACCTGCCGGCTGCTCAACGCGAGCCGCTCGGACGACAATCCGAACGGGTTCACCATAGAGGGATTCACGATACTGGAGAACAGGGACATCAGAAGCATGGAGAGATAGGCGTATGGGAAAGATGAATATTCTGACGGGAAAATGCGCTGCCGTTCTCAGGGAAAAACTGCACAGGAGACTGGACGCACTGTCGCTGAAGGCAAGGCTGGCGACGGTGGCAGTGATGTCCGCCGCCTTTGCCGCAGGCTGTCTGTACATGACCGCCACCGCCATTGCCGGCTTCGGGAAAGGAAACGGGACGATGGAGATACGGCACATGAAGAAACCGGAACTGCCGCAAAAAGCGGATTTGCAGGAAGCGTATGAACATTATCATAAAAACAGGATGTATGGAAAAGGAACAGAAAAGGAATGAGACAAAAGAGAAAAGACCGCTGACGGAGGAACAGCGGCAGCGGAGAAAGAAGATGCTGGTCTATCCGCTGATGGTGCTGACCTTTCTGGGGTGCATGTGGCTCATCTTTGCCCCCTCGCAGAAGGACGGCGGAAAGGAACGGCAGGGACTGGGATTCAACACGGACATGCCCCTGCCGGAAAACTCCGGAATCATCGGCGACAAGGCGAAGGCATACGAACAGCAGCAGCTGGAGAACAGGAAGAAGGAACGCCGGGGCATGGTGGGCGACCTGTCCGCATTCTGGGACGACAAGACGGAAGGAACGGACACGGCAGACGGAACGGACGACTGCCGCCTGGCACAACCGGAAACATTGCCGAAGACGGGCGGAAGCGGAATACAGACAGGCATCCGCTCCTCGGCTGCCGCCAACGAGCGGCTGAACACCTCGCTGGGTACGTTCTACGAGCCGCCGAAAGAAGACGCCGAGAAGAAGGAGCTCAGGCAGCGCATCGACGAACTGGAACGCATGGTCATGGAACAGGAGAAACAGCCCGCAAGGATGGAGGAGCAGGTCGCCCTGCTGGAGAAGTCGTACGAGCTGGCGGCGAAGTACCAGAACGGAGGAAACAATGCCGCGCAGACCGCACGGACCGATGGGACGGAAATGACGGAAAGCAATGCCGGCGAAAAGAAAATGAAGGCTGAACCAGTGAGCGGCGTGCGCCCGTCAACGGTGTCCGCCCTGCCGCAGCCCCTGACAGATTCCGCCTTTATAGCGGACTACGGGGGCGAAAGGAACTACGGGTTCCACACTGCCATCGGCAGTACGGAGGCACCGGGAAAGAACACCATAGCAGCCTGCGTGCAGGGCGACCAGACGGTAACGGACGGACAGATGGTAAGGCTGCGGCTGCTGGAGCCGATGCGGGTGTCTGGACGGACAATACCAAGGAATACGACCCTTGTGGGGACGGCACGCCTGCAGGGTGAGCGTCTGGAGATAGGCATCGGCTCGCTGGAGCATGAGGGAACCATTGTAGGTGTGGAACTGGCGGTGTACGATAGCGACGGACAGGCGGGCATCTTTGTGCCCGGCTCGATGGAAACGGACGCGGCAAAGGAAATCGGGGCGAACATGGGCAGTTCGCTCGGCAGCAGCATCAACATCTCGACCGATGCTGGGGCGCAGCTCGCCTCCGATCTGGGAAAGGGAGTGATACAGGGAGTCTCGCAGTATATATCGAAGAGGATGCGCACGGTAAGGGTGCATCTGAAATCGGGATACAGGGTGCTGCTGTATCAGGAAAAATAGACAGCAAGAGACGAAAGGAAAAAGAACATTCAAATTTTATCAACCACTAAATCCAACGTAAAAATGAGTATCAGAAAAGTAATGATGATGTTTGCCCTTATGACGGGCATTGTCTGTGCAGGACACGCACAGGAAGTGAAAAACGACAGCACCGCCACCACGAAGGCGGAGGAGCTGAAACTGGTAAAGGATGTCTATCCGCAGACAGAGGAGAACGGCGACCTGTATCACGGACTGACCAGGAAACTGATGTTTGACCGCATGATACCGCCGCACGGTCTGGAGGTCACGTATGACAAGACGGTACATATCCTGTTTCCCTCGGCAGTGCGCTATGTGGACTTGGGTTCTCCCAACCTCATAGCGGGCAAGGCTGACGGTGCGGAGAACGTCATCCGCGTGAAGGCGACGGTAAGGAACTTCCGCACGGAGACGAACATGAGCGTCATCACGGAGGACGGGTCCTATTATTCATTCAACGTGAAATACGCCGACGAGCCGCTGCTGCTCAATGTGGAGATGAAGGACTTCATCCATGACGGCAGCACGGTGAACCGCCCGAACAACGCGCAGGAAATCTATCTGAAGGAACTGGGAAGCGAAAGCCCCATGCTGGTGCATCTCATCATGAAGTCGCTGCACAAGGAGAACAAGCGCAAGGTGAAGCACATCGGCTGCAAGCGTTTCGGCATCCAGTATCTGCTGAAAGGGATATATGTCCACAACGACCTGCTGTACCTGCACACGGAGATAAAGAACCAGAGCAACGTGCCGTTTGACGTGGACTACATCACGTTCAAGATTGTGGACAAGAAGGTGGCGAAACGAACCGCCATCCAGGAACAGGTGCTGTTTCCGCTCCGTGCGTACAACTATGCGGTACGTGTGGCCGGGAAAAAGTCCGAGCGCACGGTGTTCTGCCTGCAGAAGTTCACCATCCCCGACGGCAAGCAGCTGGTGGTGGAAATGAACGAGAAGAACGGCGGGCGTCACCAGACGTTCACCGTGGAGAACGAAGACCTGGTACAGGCTGAAACCATCAACGAACTGCGTGTACGATGAAAGGCAAGGCGGTGTTTTTAGCAATGCTTCTGTCCGTCCTTCTTGCAGGACGGGCGGAAGCCCAGCGATGCCTGCCGAAGATGCGGGGCATTGAGATGAAAGCCGGAATGACCGGGGCGGACGGCTACTGGCTGGGAGCCGCACTGTCGAGCTATGCAAGGGGCGGCAACAAATGGGTGTACGGGGCGGAATACCTGCAGACCAATCATCCGTACAGAAACGTGAATGTTCCCGTGGCACAGTTCACGGCGGAGGGCGGTTTCTACTACAACTTCCTGTCGGATGTGAAAAAGACGGTGTTCTTCTATGCGGGGGCGTCAGCCCTTGCCGGATACGAGACGGTAAACTGGGGAGAAAGGACGCTGTATGACGGGGCAAGGCTGAACAACAGGGACGGCTTCGTCTATGGCTGCGCCGCCACACTGGACATGGAGCTGTATCTTGCGGACTTCATCGCACTGACGGCTTCGGTAAGGGAGCGTTTCCTATGGGGCGGCAGTACGGGCGTGTGCCGCACGGAGTACGGGATAGGTATAAAGTTCATCATCAACTGACGGCAATCATGAAAAAGGAAGCGATAAAAAAGGAATGGCATGTACCGGAGAAGTATCATGCCCAGGTACGGGAAAAGCCGGAGACTTTCTATAAAGTTCCGCACGAATACCGCAGCCCGCATCTCTGTCTGGAGGCGGTGCGCGGATGGGGATACAATCTGGGAATAGTGCCGGAAGAAATGAAGACACGCGAGATGTGCCGGGAAGCGTTCAACGCCAATCCCGACCTTGATTACGGGCATTGCGCCATCATCGGCTTCATGCCTTTTGCGGACGTGGTACTCGAATGCCTGAAGGACTCCGCCGGAGGAACGGACATGACGGATCTTGCGGCGACTGTCCGTCCGGAAGTCATGGACAGGGAGATTGCCGGTTTTCTTGTCGGGAAGGACGGGCACTGCCTGCAGTATGTACCCGTGCACCTGCAGACGGAAGAGCTTGCACTGATGGCAGTCAGGATATCGGGGAATGCGGTGCTGCTGCACCGCAGCGTACGTGAGGACATCAAAACGGAAAAGGTCTATATGGCAGGTATGGAAGAAGGCTGTTTCCAGTCGTTCCTGCATATCCCGCCGGACAGACGCACGCCGGAAATATGCCTCGTGGCGGAAAAGCTGTATCCGGACGTGGTACAGGCAAGGCCGGACTCCATACCGGAGGCGGTCAGGAACGGATGCAACATATATACGCTGGGGAATCTGCTGGAAAAGGCCTGCGGTGAGAGATTCGATGCAGGTACGGTAAAGCGGGTCTATGAGGGCAAGCCGCTGCGGGTGAAGCAGTTCACCACACCGACAGGAGTGATGAATGATACGGTTATCCGCTTCTCGAAGGAGAACAGCCGGTTCCAGTATGACCAGCCTCATAAGGACAGGATGATAAAACGGGGGATGAAGCCATGAGTACGGAAACGGAAATAGACAGAATGAAGAGGATACCGATTGAGGAGTTCCTCGCACGGCTGGGTCATTCGCCCGTGCAGCGCAGGACAAACGCGCTGTGGTACAAGGCTCCGTACAGGGAGGAACGCACGGCGTCGTTCAAGGTGAACATGGAGCGAAACCTGTGGTATGACTACGGGCTGGGCAAGGGCGGCAATATCTTCGCCCTTGCCGGGGAGTTCATCCATTGCGAGGATTTCCTCTCGCAGGTAAGGTATGTGGCGGAAGTGGCGGGTATGCCGCTGCCGGAAAAGAAGGTGTACCACCCATGCGAAGTGAGGCAGCCGGTAGAGCCGTCCTTCGAGGACGTGGAACTGATGCCGCTCCAGAACCGGGCGCTGCTCTGCTACATGCAGGAAAGGGGCATATCGTCGGGGGTGGCCATCGGCGGATGCAGGGAGATACACTACACCACACACGGGAAGCGGTATTTTGCCGTGGCATTCGGTAACGGAGGAGGCGGCTATGAGATACGCAACCGCTTCTTCAAGGGATGCCTGCCGCCCAAGGATGTGACACTGCTGGCTTACGGTTCGGCAAGCTGCAACCTGTACGAGGGTTTCATGGACTATCTGTCGGCACGTGTGCTTGGAATTGGAAACGGAGAAGACCACCTCGTGCTGAACTCGGTGTCGAACCTGACGAAGGCATACAGGCATCTGGACGGTTACGGGAAGCTGCAATGTCACTTTGACAATGATGAAGCCGGACGGAGGACGCTGGAAGCCCTGCGTACACGGTACGGCGGAAAGGTGACGGACTGCTCCGGACTGTACGGCGGCTGCAAGGACCTGAACGACTATCTGCAAAAGACGCTCGCCGAAAGGCAGGCATGGCGGGAAAACGAAAAGAAAGGAAAAAACAACGGAATAAAATTATAATGATTATGGACATGAACAGACTTAAAGATGGAATAAGAGAAAAGGTAAATACAGTAAAAATGCTGGCAGTCTTCTGCGCCGGACTGCTTTCTATCGGCATGACGGCCTGTGATGATGGGCTGGATGTGACGCAGGCTTATCCGTTTACGGTGGAAACGATGCCTGTACCGAAGGAGCTGGCAAAAGGTGAAACGGCGGAAATCCGCTGCGAGCTGGTGCGTGAGGGCGAGTTTGACGGGGCGGTCTATACCATCCGATATTTCCAGTTTGACGGCAAAGGTACGCTGAAGCTCGACAACGGGCTGGTGTTCCAACCCAACGACCGTTACCTGTTGGAGAACGAGAAGTTCCGCCTGTACTACACATCGGAGTGTGACGAGTCACAGAGCCTGACCATTACGGTGGAGGATAATTTCGGGAACTCTTTTGAATGGGAAACGGATTTCAACAACGATTCGGATGCGGAAGATGCTTCGTCCGGGAACGATACGCTGAATACGGTGAAAGGAGGTGTCTATCAGTAAGGGGGTAATGAAAAGGCTGCTTGCCCCGGCGGTGCTGGCGGTTGTTTTTTCCGCCAGCCTGCCGGCGCAGAATACGGGTACGGTTGGGACACCCGCCTCGTTCAAAGATGAAGCGAAGGCCGGGTTAGCCGTCGAGCTGATTAAGAAATACGAGGGACTCCATGACCGTTCTGATTATCCGTACTACGGTTACGGACATTGTAAACTTCCGGGAGAGGAACTGTCCTATGATATGACGGAGGCGGAAGCGGAAAAACTGCTGATGAGGGATTTGGAAAAGCGTTACAGGTTGTTCAGCAAGTATGGGAAAGATGCCCTGCTCTTATCCGAAATTTCGGATAACAACAACGAATCAACCCCGAATTTACGGAACATGGCGACAAATTTGCGCAGGTCTTTCCGC